>ENA-ORCZ01000118-ORCZ01000118.1-marine-metagenome-genome-assembly--contig:-NODE-118-length-82469-cov-10.899833_pt1 | contig 82469 bp, 72 predicted proteins | sample MGYA00237785_ERZ508519 | MGnify/ENA primary metagenome ERZ508519 (study PRJEB26189, sample SAMN06268790) | marine metagenome | isolation source: Bioluminescent Bay, La Paraguera, Puerto Rico | place...
CCTTCATGGCCTTCCTGCCACAGGTTGCCGATGCTGTCGGCGGTGGTGGCGTCAGCGGTCATGTCGCCCTGGGTGGCACCTTCGATTTTCATGTATGCGATGTTGGCCATTTCCTAACTCCTGGTTTTCCTGTTTCCGAGACCTGTCATTCCAATTCCGGGGCGCCCTGCTTCGTTGTCCGGCGCCGATGCCAGGAAAATTGCAACCGCTGTGCCAGTCCGGTTTTCTTTTATTAAAAATTTGAAATATATGGAGAATTTTCATTTCCGGACGAAATTTTCAATTATGTCACTGTGAAGAAATCTGCCCAGGCGCAGCGAATGCGCGAAGGAACATGCGCAGGAAAAACGAGGGCCGGGCCGCAAAACATGACGCCAGGAGCCATGATCGGAGCGGGCAGACGCGCCGGTGCGCGAATTTCGTCTCTCCGGACGGCGGAAGCGGCAGGAAAATTCGCGCGGCGTTAACCGGACGGTACGGCTTTGCGGGTCAGATTGACGGCATGTGCGCCAAAGCAGCAGACGATCACGCCCTTCTCGTCACCGCACGCCCTGACCTCAATCAGCGCGTCGACCAGTGGCTCGACCATCTGTCCGACGAACGGCGCCTGTCCGACAAGACCCTGCTTGCCTACGAGCGGGATCTGCGGCAGTTCCTGCGGTTCCTGACCAGCCATCTCGGCGGCCCGCCCTCGCTCGGGGATATCGCGGCGCTCCGCCCGGCCGACTTCCGCGGCTTTCTGGCGAGCCGACGGCGGCAGGGCGTGCAGAGCCGGTCGCTTGCCCGCGGCCTGGCGGGAATCCGCTCCTTCCTGAGATTTCTGGAACGCCGCGGCGAGGTGAACGCGGTGGCGTCGGATGCCGTGCGCCCGCCGCGCCAGGCCCGCTCGCTGCCCAAGCCGGTGTCGTCGAAGGACGCCATGGACATCACCAGCGGCGATCTGGCGATGGAGAGCGAAGCCTGGATCGAGGCGCGCAACGCCGCCGTGCTGACCCTGCTCTACGGCTGCGGGTTGCGGATCTCCGAAGCGCTGTCGCTGACCGGCAGGATGGCGCCCGGTCGCGACGCGAAGACCCTGCGCATCGTCGGCAAGGGCCGCAAGGAGCGCATCGTGCCCATCCTGCCCGCCGTCAGTCAGGCGGTCGAGCAGTATCTGAAGCTCTGTCCCTATGCGATCAGTCCCGACGGACCGCTGTTTCTCGGAGCGCGCGGCGGGCCGCTCAGCCCGCGCATGATCCAACTTGCCATGGAAAAGCTGCGCGGTGCGCTCGGCCTGCCCGACAGCGCGACCCCCCATGCGCTCCGGCATTCCTTCGCGACCCATCTGCTGGCGGGCGGCGGCGATCTCAGAACCATCCAGGAACTGCTCGGGCATGCGAGCCTTGCTTCCACGCAGATTTATACCGAGATCGACAGCGCCCATCTCCTGAGCGCCTATGACAAGGCTCATCCGCGCCGGTAAGAGGGCCCTGACGAGATCCTGCAGCCGACAACCATCAGCCGGATTTGGCTGCGCGGGCGCCAATCGGTTAGGTTATTTTCCCGAGACACGGTACCCTGCCGGTTCGTCTCCCGATCAAGAGAGAGTGCATGCGCCTGATTTTTCTCGCCGCCGGCCTTCTTCTGCTGTCCCTGGTCCCCTCAAGCGCGCAAGAGGAGCGCGTCTATTGCCCGCTTCCGGAAGACGGCGTGTGGATCAATCCGGAAGCGGAGCCGAAGGAGATCAGCCGGGTGGAGGTCCAGAGCCGCTGCCTGGACGAACAGGTCCTCGTGCGCGTACGCGCCTTCACCTCCTGTATTCCGCGAGACTGCAAATGGGGCTGGACCGATGCCGAAAGGCGCTCGGACGGGGCGATAGAAGTTCTGCTGATCGGATTTTTGACAAGCAAGCAACTGACGGTCAGGGCCTTCGGAGACATGCTGGACGTTCATGTGATCAACATCGTTAACGACCTGTCGGAGCCGAATCGGGAATTTACCTATAACCTCACCCGAAAATGATCGCCTGTCTTAACTCTGGCAGCGTTCGAGTCGTTCTTTGGTCTTGCCAATCCGCCAATCTGTCCTACTCTATTCCGTACTGCGTCAAATTCGCGCAGCGGCACGGATGGAGGGGTAATATGCGTCTGTTGAGCACTGGTGTTGCGGCCCTTGCCCTCACGGCTTTTGCACTCGGTCAGGCCAATGCCTGTCCCTGGGACAAGACCGCGCAAGCCAAGCAGAAAATCACGGTTGCGGAAACCACTGTGGTCCCGCAATTCGATACCGATGTTTCCATCGCGACCAATGACCTGAGCGATGAAACGCTGAAGGAAATGACTGTCCTGCCGGTTCCGGGCGAAAAACCCGCCCAGTGATCCGGTCCAATCGACGGACGGCCGTCCGGGGACATTTGGCGTCCGGGCGTCGATCGATCGTAAACTGCCGGACCATTCCGCACTGAAATATGTGCGGCAGGGTCCAGTGAATTGCTCCAATTTCACCCGCTGCCCCGCAGCGGGTTTTTTTTGACCCATCGAAGCCTTGCACAAAAACTGCTGAAAACCGCCCTCTTCAGGCCGCGGTGGGATTTCATTTTTTCAGACGTTAAACGCACAAGAGCAAACGCACGGGGTCGCAGGCATTGATGTTTTCCAGACGCCGCTTTCTGCAAGGAATTGGGATCGCGATGCTCGGAGCCGTGTCGGCTCCGGCCTATGCGATCGGCATCGAGCCGTTCCGCCTGCGCATCGCGCGCTACGCGCTCACCCCTCCGCGCTGGCCGAAAGACCTTCGGCTGACCGCGGCGCTGATTGCCGATCCCCATATCTGCGATCCGTGGATGGGGCTTGAGCGGGTCCGGTCCATCGTCGCACAGACCAACGCGCTGAAGCCGGACATCATCCTGATGCTCGGCGACTATGTCGCCAGCCACAAGTGGCAACATGAGCCGGTGCCACCCCAGGCCTGGGCCGATCTCTTCGGCGAACTGTCCGCGCCGCTCGGCACCCATGCGATCCTGGGTAACCACGACTGGTGGGATGACGCACACGCCCAACTCACCGGAACCGGCCCGACCCGCTACGGCCAGGCGCTGCTGAATGCCGGCATACCGCTCTACCAGAACCGGGCGGAACGGTTCGAAAAGGACGGCAAGGCTTTCTGGCTCGCCGGGCTCGACGACCAGATCGCACTGGCTCCGAACCGGAAACTGAAGCGTCCGCGCTGGCGGGGGCTCGACGATCTGGACGGAACGCTTGCCCAGGTGACGGATGACGCGCCGGTCCTGCTCATGGCCCACGAGCCGGATATCATCGGCGAAGTCCCGTCCCGCGTCAGCCTGACGCTCAGCGGCCACACCCATGGCGGTCAGATCAACTGCTTCGGCTATACGCCGGCTTTCCCGAAGAAGCACCGGCGCAGCTACACCTACGGGCACATCGTCGAGACGCAGGGAACCACGCTCGCCCGGCATCTGGGCCTTTCCGCCGAACCCCGCCACCTGATCGTCTCCGGCGGCCTCGGCTGTTCGATCCTGCCGGTCCGGTTCGGCGTCCCGCCGGAAATCACAATGGTGCATCTGGGCGGGACGGGCAGCGAAACCGTTTGAAAGCAGCCCTCAGTCGGCGTTCAGGATGCGCGGGTCCGCGTCTTCGCCGATCGCCTGCGCCGTGACCGTGCCGTCCTTGCGCTCCAGCCGCATCATGGTCCAGCGTATTACGGGCAGATTGCAGGAGTGGCGGCCCAGCACACAGGGGATCTGCGGCACGTGGCGGTAATCGGGATCCGGCCAGGTCTTCTCCGCGACATCGTGGCGGCCCTTCAGGTAGCCGCGCAGGGTATATTCGCTGACATACCAGACATCGCCCTCTTCCAGATCCGACAGGCCGGTCGGGCGGCCTTTCGGGAAGGTGCCGCCCCAGGTCCAGGAAAGAGCGCCTTCCGTCTGCTGATCGAGGAAATGCTGGGCCATGGTTTCGTCGATGAAGACCCGTTTGCCATCGGCGAGATCCTGCAGATAGGCGGCGGCGACCTCGTCCTGATTGTCGGCTTCCCCGGAGAACAGATAGAAGCTGAGGAAATTGACCGAGAGAACCAGGAAGAGCACGGCGAAAACCGCCGCCTTGGCCCTGTCCCATCTCGCCCCGAGCGCCCCGTCGACAGCAATCAGGAACACCATGGAAGCGGCGAGATTGCGGATCAGTGCCTTGTCGTGCAGGAAGGCCGCAAGGAGCTGGCCGGCGGCGAGACACAGGCAGAAAGCGGCGATCACCCTGGCCCGGCGGAAGAGCAGCGCTGCGGCGGCAGCAAACAGCACCGCGCGAACGACCGCCTCGTCGTTGAAGCCGCCACCCGTCGAGCGGCTGGCGTGATAGGCGAATTGCTTCAGGAACTCCGCAAATTCGAAATCGACGGAGGCGGCGAAGACGATCAGCGCAATGGCCAGCGCCGCGAACCCCTCGCAAAGGATCCTGACCAAGCTCGCCTGGCGGGACACCAGACGCCAGACCTCGATCACCGCGATCGCCCCGAGGCTCCAGGCGAAAACGGCGGGGGCCGCCAGCGGCGCGATGCCGAGCAACGCCTTGCCGCCAATGCTCGCGGCGGTTTCCGTCCGGGTTTTGAAGCTGACGCCCAGAACGGCCTTGATCAAAAGCGGCAGGGAGACCAGCAGGCCGAACAGCCAGATCAGCGATCCGGTCAGTTCCAGCCGGAAGCCGGCGACCACATACATCGGCGCGAAGAGGAGCGGTGTGAACAGGGCCGCAAGGCGCAGGTTGAGCTTCAGGCAGATAAACACGAACGCCAGGCTGGTGAGCGCGTAGCAGAGGAATTCGAACAGCACCAGGGTGCCGGTATTCGCGCCGGCGGCGGCGAAGAACCAGCCCGCGAGGATCAGGTGCAGGCGCGGCTGCAGGTGGTAGGAGGCGAGGCCTGGAAACTGCACGGCCAGAAGGGAATTCCAGTGCCGTCCGGTCTCGGCGAATTCCATCGCCCAGGGAACAAAGAAGAGATCGTCTACATTGGCGACGGTCCTGTCCGGCCAGAAGAAGACCAGCCCGCAGACCAGCGGCAGGAGCACCCCGGCGATCAAAACCAGCCCGGCCCGCGAAAGCCCGAAGGGTCCGCCCCGATCTGTCTTTGCCTGTTTCAAGGGATCACCCGCCATCGCATTTGGAACCGAAGGCTCTTAGCATCAAATGCCAGCCTGCTTGGAGAGCTGTGTTCGAGGAGAGGTGTCACATGGTGTCATCCCGGCCAAGCGCAGCGCGAGCCGGGACCCAGGACTCCTCGGCAGACGCGGTTTGTACGTCAGCAACCTATGCAGTTTCCTGGGTCCCCGCTTTCGCGGGGATGACACCAGGGTTTTGGGCCGTTTTGAACCCGGCCCCATAGCCGGGCGCCCCGCCGCAGCGGGACACCCGGAGTTCGATCAGGAATGGATCGGCTTGAAGAAGGCGCCGAGGGCGGCTTCCTTGACGGCTTCCGACATGGTCGGGTGGGCGTGGCAGGTGCGGCCGAGGTCTTCTGCGGAACCGCCGAATTCCATCAGCACGGCCGCCTCGTGGATCATCTCGCCGGCGCCGAAGCCGACGATGTGAACGCCCAGCACCTGGTCGGTCTTGGCATCGGCCAGAACCTTGGCAAAGCCGTCGGTCTTGTTCATGGCGCGCGCGCGGCCGTTGGCGGAGAAGTTGAACTTGCCGGTCTTGTACTCGATGCCGGCAGCCTTCAGTTCCTCTTCCGTCTTGCCGACGGAGGCGACCTCCGGCTGGGTGTAGACCACGCCCGGAATGACATCGTAATTCACGTGGCCGGCCTGGCCCGACAGGATCTCGGCCAGCGCCACGCCCTCGTCTTCCGCCTTGTGCGCCAGCATCGGCCCGGCGACCACATCGCCGATGGCGTAGATGCCGTCGACATTGGTCTTATAATGGGCATCGATCTTCACGCGCCCGCGCTCGTCGAGCGCCACGCCGGCGGCATCGAGGCCCAGGCCTTCGGTGTAGGGACGGCGGCCGATGGCGACCAGCACGATATCGGCCTCCAACACCTCGCTGTCGCCGCCCTTGGCCGGCTCGACGGTGACCGCCAGGCTCTTGCCCTTCTTTTCCACGCCGGTGACCTTGGAAGAGAGCTTGAACTCGAAGCCCTGCTTCTTCAGCATACGCTGGAAGTTCTTGGAGACATCGCCGTCCATCGGGCCGAGGATCTTGTCCATGAACTCGACCACGGTGACGTCCGCGCCGAGGCGGTGCCAGACCGAGCCGAGTTCGAGGCCGATCACGCCGCCGCCGACGACGATCAGCTTTCCCGGAACCTTGTCGAGTTCCAGCGCCCCGGTGGAGGAGACGATCTGCTTCTCGTCGATCTCAACGCCGGGCAGCGGCATGACGTCGGAGCCGGTCGCGATAACGATGTTCTTCGTTTCCAGCGTCGACGTGGACCCATCCTCCGCAGTGACCTCGACCTTGCCGGCGCCCAGGACCTTGCCCGTGCCGGTGTGGACGTCGATCTTGTTCTTCTTCATCAGGAAGGCGACGCCGCCGACATTTGCGTCGACCACGTCGCTCTTGTGCTTCATCATCGCCGGCAGGTCGAGTTTCGGCTTGGGCACCTTGATGCCGATCTTCTCGAAGCCGTGGCCCGCTTCCTCGAACATTTCGGAGGCGTGCAGCAAAGCCTTCGAAGGAATGCAGCCGATATTGAGGCAGGTGCCGCCAAGGGTCGTGCGTTTTTCGACGACGGCGGTCTTCAGGCCGAGCTGCGCCGCCTTGATCGCGCAAACATAGCCACCCGGGCCGGTTCCGATGACGACAAGATCATATTGGGACATTTTGGGTCGCCTTTGCCTCTTTCAGTTTCTGTCCAGAAAATTGGATCATGGTAGGATTGCCCGGCCTCCGGAGACGTCCAGAATTGCGCCGGTCGTGTAACTTGCCTGGTCCGACATGAGCCAGAGGATCGCGTCGGCCACCTCGTCGGCGCTTCCCGCGCGCTTCATCGGAAGCTTCGATTCCAATTGCGCGACCCGGTCGGGAGCGCCGCCCGAGGCGTGGATCTCCGTGTCGATGATGCCGGGGCGCACCGCGTTGACGCGGATGCCCTCCTCCGCCACTTCCAGCGCCAGGCCGACCGTCATGGTGTCGATGGCGCCTTTAGAGGCGGCATAGTCGACATACTGGTTCGGCGAGCCGAGCTTGGAACCGGCGGAACCGAGATTGACGATCGACCCGCCCTGGCCGCCGTGCCGGGTCGACATCCTCTTCACCGCCTCGCGGGCGCACAGGAAGGAGCCGATCACGTTGACCGAGAAGATCCGCGTCAGGCGATCGAAGGACATTTCGTCGACGCGCTGAGACAAATCGAGGACGCCCGCGTTGTTGACGAGGCCGACAAGCCTGCCGTGCCGGTCGGCGGTCTGGAAGAGCTTCACGACGTCAAGCTCATGCTGAACGTCGCCCTGGACTGCGAGCGCCTGACCCCCGGCGGCTTCGATTTCCGCCACGACGTCCTCGGCTGCCATGGAGTTGCGCGCGAAATTGACGATCACCCTGTGACCGAGCGCGGCAACTTTGCGGCAGACAGCGGCCCCAATCCCGCGGCTTCCTCCCGTCACCAGAACAACTGTCTCAGCCATGTTTCCTCACCGGTCTCATGTTGCTATTGTCCCGGCAGGCGCCGCAGGGTTTCCGACCCGCGGCCACCGGACCACAGACCCTTCAGGCTGCCGTCGTCCATCAGCGCGTAGACCACGGGCGTTGTGTCCCCCCAGTCGACCGTCAGGACGTTTCCTTCCAGTTCGCCGACGCCGCGATAGCTGCTGGCGCCGACCTGCCAGATCAGCGTGAACTTCCGGCCCTGGCGGGAGATATTCACCGTGCCCTCGTAAGTCGTACCGTTCGGATTGCGGCCGGCGACGCCATAGGTGCCCTCGCCGAGGTCGAGATCTTCCCGCGCGGCGCGCGAGAACAGCGTCAGCCTTTCGGTCGCCGAGCCATCCGCCCATTCGCCGTCCAGCGTCTCGCCGCCGCCGAAGGTGTAGACGACCGGATGCTTGTCGCCCCAGTTGACCACCAGCATGCGGCCGGCGAATTCGCCGACACCGGTGAAGACATCCTTGCCGATCCACCAGGTGAAACGCACCCGGGCGTCTTCCGGCGTGACCGCCAGCATGCCGGAATAGCCCGTGCCGTTGGGATTTGTGCCGGCCACCTGATAGATGCCCGAGATCTGCCGCGCAGGTCCGGTGCGGGCGAGGCTCTGCGCGAGCGCCTTGGCGATCGAGGAGGTGGCCGCGATTTTCACGGGGTCCGCGCCGGATGCCGGCGCAGTGCCTGCCACGAAGGTGAAGTCGCCGAAAAAGGAGGAGGAGATCCAGGGCGTCTGCTCGCCGCCGGTTTCCTGATAGACCCCCTTCAGCGTACGCTTAAAGGTTTCCTCCAGGCTGAGCGCCGGGGTTTCGATCGCGCTGGCCAGATGCTTGGTGTAGGGGCTGTTGGTGCCCTCGCCGTCCTGGGCGACCGAACCCGGCGAGGTCGAATAGGAGACGAACAGGCTGGCATTGCTGTCGATACGCGACAGGCCCCTGGTCGAGCCGCTCATCGGATTGTTGCGGCAGGCGTCGAGCACAACGATGTTGAGCCCGTCATGGGCGCCGGTCATCACGTCGACGGCATTGCTGACCGCGACCGAATGGCTTTTCAGCGCATCCTCGTCCGACAGATCGCCACCGAGCGGCAGCAGGTAGTTCTCGCCGGCGATCTGCACACCATGGCCGGCATAGTAGAACAGGCCGACACCACCGCTGGCCTTCAGCTTTTCGCCGAACGCGCGGATCGCCGCCTGCATTTTCTCCTGACTGGCGTCGGTCTGAAGTATGACGTTGAAGCCAGCCTTGTCGAGCGCGCGGGCCATGGCGAGCGCATCGTTGACGGAGTTGGCGAGCGGACCGAAGGAATAACCGGCATTGCCGATCACAAGAGCGGTGCGCGGCTGGTCGGAAAGCGCCGTGGCGGCAAGGGCGAACATGGACCAGAGGAGGAAGACGACTGCCAGACCATGGCGAAACAGGCTGCTCATTTTTCCTCCTTTCCCGTTTGTTCGTTGAGATCCCGGCGCGGCTGCCGGTCCCGGACCGTGTCGCGCGCAAGCTTCCCTGATTGCGTTCTAGTTCAGCGGACGGAGCGTGTCGGTCGCCTTGCCGTTCGACCAGCTTCCGGCGAGCGTTCCGTCGGGCAGGACGGTGTAGATGACCGGGCTGGTGTCGCCCCATTCAACGACAAGCCTGTTTCCTTCGAGACTGCCTTCACCCTGGTATTTCCTGCCGGCGACGTTCCATTGCACGATCGCCTTACCGTTTTTGACCGTGATCTTCGCCTGGCCGGAATAGCGGCTGCCGTCCGGATTGACGCCGCTCGCCGCGTAGTTACCTTCAAGCTGCTGGATATAGACCGCCTTCGGCGCGGCCATGGCCGGGCTGACGTGAGGCTCCGCCAGCGCTGCCAGAACAAGGCAGGCGAGAACGGCCGGGAGAAGACCCCGGAAGATCGGCGCGAAAAGGTTTTTCGTCTGCCGGTCTGCCATCCGCCCCTCCCCGGTCACTGTTCCGCCAGTGCCAGGCGCAGGCCGAAGGCCGCAAAGGTGGCCGCCACCGTCCGGCGCATCCAGGCCATGGCCCGGTCGCTCTTCAGCACCCTTTCGCCCACCAGGGAGGCGAACTGGCCGTAGATCACGAAGACCCCGAAGGTCATCGCCATGAAAACAGCGCCGAGCAGCAGCATGTCGAGCGTTGGGCTGGCCGCATCGTGGCTGACGAATTGCGGCAGGAAGGCCAGGAAGAAGACGGTCAGCTTCGGGTTGAGGATGTTGATCAGGAAGCCGGTGCGGGCAATGCCGGCGAAGCTCCTGCGCGCGCCGCTGTCGGCCTTCAGCTCCAGCGGGCCGCTGTCCTTCAGCGTCTGCCAGGCGAGGTAAAGCAGATAGGCGACGCCGGCATATTTGACGGCCTGAAATACCAGCGCGCTGGTGTGCATCAGGGCCGCCAGGCCGATGACGGAGGCCAGAATGGCCGGAATGATGCCGAGCGTGCAGCCGAAGGCGGCGGCAACGGATGCCTGCCGCCCCTTGCCGAGCCCGACCGCCACTGTGTAGACCACGCCCGTTCCGGGAACCAGCACCACGATCAGGGCGGTAATCAGAAATTCCAGGCTCATGGCGCGATTCCTTCGGCGGCGTTGCGGGTGGCCGTTCCGGATCAGAGATCCAGAACCAGGCGCTGAGGGTCTTCCAGGCTTTCCTTGACGCGGACCAGGAAGGTCACGGCGTCCTTGCCGTCGACGATCCGGTGGTCGTAGGACAGCGCCAGATACATCATCGGCCGGATCAACACCTGGCCGCCCACCGCCATCGGGCGCTCCTGGATCTTGTGCATGCCGAGGATGCCGGACTGCGGCGCGTTGAGGATCGGCGAGGACATGAGCGAACCATACACCCCGCCATTGGAGATGGTGAAGGTGCCGCCGGTCATATCTGCCATGCCCAGCTTGCCGTCCCGGGCCTTCCTGCCGAGATTGCCGATTTCCTTCTCGATCTCGGCAATCGACATCTGGTCGGCATCGCGGACGACCGGGACCACGAGGCCCTTGTCGGTGCCGACGGCGACGCCGATGTGACAGAAGTTCTTGTAGATGATGTCCGTGCCGTCGATCTCGGCATTGACCGCCGGGATCTCCTTCAGGGCATGGGTCACCGCCTTGGTGAAGAAGCCCATGAAGCCGAGCTTGACGCCGTGCTTCTTCTCGAACAGGTCCTTGTATTCCTTGCGCAGGTCCATGACCGGGCCCATGTCCACCTCATTGTAGGTGGTCAGCATGGCGGCGGTATTCTGCGCGTCCTTCAGGCGGCGGGCGATGGTCTGGCGCAGCTTGGTCATGCGCACGCGCTCTTCGCGGACCTCGTCCTCGGCCGCGACCGGCCCGCGGGAGATCTGGGCCGAAGCCGGAGCGGCGGCGGCGGCCGTTGCGCCGGATGCGAGGGCGTTGATGACATCGCCCTTCAGGACCTGGCCGCGCTTGCCGGACCCGGCGACCTGATCGGCGGAGAGGCTGTTTTCCGCCATCATCTTCGCGGCCGAAGGCGCCGGAGGCATGGAAGAGCCGGCGGATACAGCCGGCGCCGCGGGAGCCGGCGCGGCTTCCGCCGGCTTGCTTTCGGCCGGCGCGGCGGCGACGGCCTCGCCGGACGGATCGATCTGGCAGAGAAGGACGCCCGGCTCGACGGTGGTGCCGGTTTCGACGGCGATCTTCACGACCGTGCCGGCGACCGGGGCCGGAACTTCCTGGGCGGCCTTGTCGGTTTCCAGCTCGACGAGCGTGTCGTCGGCCTTGACCACGTCTCCGACCTTGACGCTCCATTCGCCGACTTCCGCTTCGGTGACGGATTCACCGGCGCTCGGCGTGACGACGTCGACGAGAGCGGCTTTGGCAGACTTGGCTTCCGCCTTGGTTCCGGATTTGGCTTCTTGCTTGGCCGGAGCGGCTGCGGCCTTCGGCGCGGCGGCGCCTTCGGAGATCTGGCCCAGCAGCGCGCCGACTTCAACCGTGTCGCCTTCCTTGACGACGATGCTTTCCAGGGTGCCCGCGGCCGGAGCCGGGACTTCCACCGTCACCTTGTCGGTTTCCAGCTCAACGAGGGGCTCGTCCTGATTGACGGCATCGCCCGGTTTTTTGAACCACTGCGCAATAGTTGCTTCAGAAACGGATTCACCCAGCGTGGGCACGCGAATTTCGGTTGCCATGGTCGCCTTCTCTTAAAATTACCTGGCCGATTTTTTGAAAGGGGCCCGAAGGCCCCCGTTGTTCAGTGCTTAGTTTCCGAGAGCCTCTTCAAGGAACGCCTGCAATTGCGCCAGATGGGCCGACATCAGGCCGGTCGCGGTCGAGGCCATCGCCGCGCGTCCGGCGTAGGTCGGCCGCTTGTGTTTGGCGTCGATCTGGCAGAGAACCCATTCGATATAGGGCTCGACGAAGAACCAGCTGCCCATGTTCTTGGGCTCCTCCTGGCACCAGACCATTTCAGCCTGCGGGAACCGGGCGAGCTCCATCATCAGAGCCTTTTTCGGGAACGGGTAAAGCTGTTCGACACGCAGCAGGTAGACGTCGTTGACGCCGCGCTTTTCGCGCTCCTCGAACAAGTCATAGTAGACCTTGCCCGAGCACATAACGACCCGGCGGATCTTGTCGTCGGCGACCAGCTTGCCTTCCGAGTTCAGATTGGGGCCCCAATCGTCCCACAGAAGACGGTGGAAGGTCGAATCCGGCCCCAGTTCCTCGATGGTCGAGACCGCGCGCTTGTGGCGCAGGAGAGACTTCGGCGTCATCAGGATCAGCGGCTTGCGGATGTCGCGGCAGACCTGGCGGCGCAGGATGTGGAAGTAGTTCGCAGGGGTCGAGCAGTTCGCCACCTGCATGTTGTCTTCCGCGCAGAGCTGCAGATAGCGCTCCAGGCGGGCGGAGGAGTGCTCCGGCCCCTGGCCCTCGTAGCCGTGCGGCAGCAGGCAGACGAGACCGGACATGCGCAGCCACTTACGTTCGCCCGACGAGATGAACTGGTCGAACAGGACCTGTGCGCCGTTGGCGAAGTCGCCGAACTGGGCTTCCCACAGGGTGAGCGCGCGCGGCTCGGCCAGCGAATAGCCATATTCGAAGCCGAGCACGGCCTCTTCCGACAGCATCGAGTTGATGACCTCGTAGCGCTGCTGGTCCGGGCTGACGTGGTTCAGCGGAATGTAGCGGCTTTCGTCTTCCTGGTCGTAGAGCACCGAATGGCGCTGGGAGAAGGTGCCGCGTTCGCAGTCCTGTCCCGACAGGCGCACCGGATGGCCTTCCTTCAGGAGCGCGCCGAAAGCGAGCGCTTCCGCCGTCGCCCAGTCGATGCCCTCGCCGGTCTCGATCATGCGCTCGCGGTGGTTCATGAAGCGCGCGATCGTGCGGTGGACGTTGAAGCCGTCCGGCACATGCGTCAGCGCCCGGCCGAGATCCTTCAGCTCGTCCACCGGCAGGCCGGTTTCGCCGCGGCGCGGATCGTCCTCGTCGTCGGCCCGCTTCATGCCGGCCCACTTGCCGTCCAGCCAGTCCGCCTTGTTGGGCTTGAACGCCTGGCCGGCGTCGAACTCGTCGTCCAGATGCTTGCGCCAGTCGGCCTTCATCTGGTCGACCTCTTCCTGGCTGAGCAGGCCTTCCTTGATCAGGCGCTCGGCATAGAGCTGCAGTGTCGTGGCGTGCTTGCGGATCTTGCGGTACATGATCGGCTGCGTGAACGCCGGTTCGTCGCCCTCGTTGTGGCCGAAGCGGCGGTAGCAGATCATGTCGATGACCACCGGACGGTGGAACGTCTGGCGGAACTCGATCGCGATCTTGGCGGCGAACACCACGGCTTCCGGATCGTCGCCGTTGACGTGGAAGATCGGCGCCTCGATCACCTTCGCCATGTCCGACGGATAGGGCGAGGAACGCGAGAAGCGCGGGTTGGTGGTGAAGCCGATCTGGTTGTTGATGATCACGTGGACCGAACCGCCGGTTCGGTGGCCGCGCAGGGCGGACAGGCCGAAACATTCGGCCACGACGCCCTGGCCGGCAAAGGCCGCGTCGCCGTGCAGCAGCAGCGGCAGAACCGTGCCGCGGTCGATTTCCGTCGTTTCGACGAATTTGCCCTTGTCGTCGGAAGCAAGCTGGTCCTGCTTGGCGCGGGCCTTGCCCAGCACGACCGGGTTGACGATTTCCAGGTGCGACGGGTTGGCCGTCAGCGACAGGTGGACGTCGTTGCCGTCGAAGGAGCGGTCGGAAGACGCGCCGAGGTGGTACTTCACGTCGCCGGAGCCTTCCACCTCGTCGGGGGCGTAGGAGCCGCCCTTGAACTCGTGGAAGATCGCCCGGTGCGGCTTGGCCATCACCTGGGAGAGCACGTTCAGGCGGCCGCGGTGGGCCATGCCGAACACGATTTCCTTCAGGCCCATCTGGCCGCCGCGCTTGATGATCTGTTCAAGCGCCGGGATCAGCGCTTCGCCGCCATCGAGACCGAAGCGCTTGGTGCCGGTATACTTGACGTCCAGGAACTTTTCGAAGCCTTCCGCCTCGACCAGCTTGTTCAGGATCGCCTTCTTGCCCTCCACGGTGAAGTCGACATGCTTGTCCGGGCCTTCGATGCGTTCCTGGATCCAGGACTTTGCCGCCGGGTCGGAAATGTGCATGAACTCGACGCCCAGCGTCGAACAATAGGTCCGCTTCAGGATGTCCAGCATCTCGCGGATGGTGGCGTATTCGAGACCGAGCACGTGGTCGATGAAGATCTTGTGGTCCCAGTCGGCTTCCGTGAAGCCGTAGGAAGAGGGATGCAGCTCTTCGTGGTCGCCCTTACCGGCAAGCCCGAGCGGATCGAGATCGGCATGCAGGTGACCGCGCATGCGGTAGGCGCGGATCATCATCAGGGCGCGGACGGAATCGCGGGTCGCCTGATGGACCTCCACGTCCGAAAGCGGCTCGCCCTTGGCTTCGGCCTTCTTCTTCAGCTTGTCGCCGAGCTTCTGCTCGATCGGCGTCCAGTTGCCGTCGAAGGCGTTGACGAGATCGCCATTGGCCTCGATCGGCCAGTCCTTGCGTTTCCAGGTCGCCCCGCGCGCTTCCTTCAGCACAGCGTCCTTTTCGTCCTGGAAAGACGCGAAGAAGTCCCGCCAGTCGGCTTCGACCGAGTTCGGGTCCGTCTTGAACTGTGCGTAGAGGTCTTCGATATAGGCTGCGTTGGCGCCGTAAAGCAACGACGTCAGTGCGAATACTTTGTTCGCTTCCTGCCGTGCCATGTCCATCTAGCGGAGGTCTGCTCCGCCCTTTTTGTTTAGGCGGGCCGAAATATGACCCGCGGCCGGTTTCCCTACAAAGACTGGTGTCCGGGCAACCCCTGAGACACCGGCCCCTCGAAAATTGATTACGGCACGGAACCCGCGCCGCAACCCATCCTTCCATCATGCAGCAGGAAACGTAAACAGTTTCCGTCCCCTAGAGCATAGTTTTTTGCCTTTTTCAGCCCTTCAGGACCTCAAGAAGCGTTTCGCCGAGCTTCGCAGGCGACGGCGACACCTTGATGCCGGCCTCTTCCATCGCCGCGATCTTGTCTTCCGCGCCGCCCTTGCCGCCGGAAATCACGGCGCCGGCATGGCCCATGGTGCGGCCCGGAGGCGCCGTGCGTCCCGCGATGAAGCCGGCCATCGGCTTGCTTCGGCCCTTCTTCGCTTCGTCCTTCAGGAACTGCGCGGCATCCTCTTCCGCGGAGCCGCCGATCTCGCCGATCATGATGATCGACTGGGTCTCGTCATCGGCGAGGAACATTTCCAGGACGTCGATGAACTCCGTGCCCTTGACCGGGTCGCCGCCGATGCCGACCGCCGTCGTCTGGCCGAGACCGGCGTTGGAGGTCTGGAACACGGCTTCATAGGTCAGCGTGCCGGAGCGGGAAACCACGCCCACCGACCCCTTCTTGAAGATGGAGCCTGGCATGATGCCGATCTTGCATTCTTCCGGGGTCAGGATCCCCGGACAGTTGGGCCCGAGCAGCCGGGACCTGGACTTGTCCAGTTTCGCCTTGACCTTGACCATGTCGGCGACCGGAATGCCTTCGGTGATGCAGACGATGAATGGGATTTCAGCATCGATCGCCTCGATGATCGCGGCCCCCGCGCCTGCCGGCGGAACGTAGATCACGGACGCGTCCGCGCCGGTTGCTTCCTTGGCTTCGCCGACGGTTGCAAAGATCGGCAGCTCGGCGGCGCTTTCCATGCCGGAGGACCAGGTCTCGCCCCCCTTCTTCGGATGCACGCCGGCAACCATCCTGGTGCCGTAATATTCGAGCGCCTGTTCGGTGTGGAACGTGCCGGTCTTGCCGGTCAGGCCCTGAACGATGATTTTCGTGTCTCTATTGACGAGGATGGACATTCACGCGCCCCCCTTCACGGCTTTCACGATTTTCTGGGCGGCGTCGTCGAGATCGTCGGCGGCGATGACGTTTAGGCCGCTCTCGTTGATGATCTTCTTGCCGAGTTCCACGTTGGTGCCTTCCAGGCGGACGACGAGCGGAACCTGCAGGCCGACTTCCTGAACCGCCGCGATCACGCCTTCCGCGATCACGTCGCAGCGCATGATGCCGCCGAAGATGTTGACCAGGATGCCCTTCACGTTCGGATCGGAGGTGATGATCTTGAACGCGGCCGTGACCTTCTCCTTAGAAGCGCCGCCGCCGACGTCGAGGAAGTTGGCGGGTTCGGCGCCGTAGAGCTTGATGATGTCCATGGTCGCCATGGCAAGGCCCGCGCCGTTCACCATGCAGCCTATGTCACCGTCGAGGGCGACATAGGCGAGGTCGTATTTGGACGCCTCGATTTCCTTCTCGTCCTCCTCCGTCTTGTCCCTGAGCTCCATGATTTCCGGGTGGCGGAAGAGCGCATTGCCGTCGAAGGAGACCTTGGCGTCGAGGACGCGCAGATGGCCGTCCTTCATGACGATCAGCGGGTTCACTTCCAGAAGGCTCATGTCCTTTTCCATGAACGCCGTGTAGAGGATCGGGAACAGCTTCATGCCGTCTTCGCGGGCCGCGCCGGAGAGTTCCAGAGCGTCGCAGAGCTTGCCGGCATCGGCTTCGCTCACGCCCGCATCCGGATCGATCGGCAAGGTGACGATCTTGTCCGGGGTTTCTTCGGCAACCGCTTCGATATCCATGCCGCCTTCGGTGGAGACCACGAAGGCCGGGCGGCCGACGGAACGGTCGACCAGGATGGACAGATAAAGCTCGCGCTCGATGTCGGCGCCGTCCTCGATATAGAGACGGTTGACGACCTTGCCTGCCGGACCGGTCTGCTTGGTGACCAGGGTGTGGCCGAGCATTTCCTTGGCATTCGCGGTGACTTCGTCCATAGAGAAGGCCAGGCGCACGCCGCCCTTGGCATCGGCGGGAAGTTCCTTGAACTTGCCCTTGCCGCGGCCGCCGGCATGGATCTGGGATTTGACGACCCAGAGCGGGCCCGGAAGGCTTTTGGCCGCTGCTTCCGCCTCGTCGGCGGAAAAGATCGCAACGCCCTCGGCCACCGGAGCGCCGTATTCCTTCAGCACCGCCTTGGCCTGGTATTCGTGAATGTTCATGTGTTTCCCCCGTTGTCGGAGGACCGTTCTCCCGCGAGGACAGAACAGCCGCTAAAATTCCCTGGGCATCCCATGCTCCATCGGCCGGATGCCCCTGCGTTCCAGGAACGACCGGCCTGTCCGCCGCTGTGGCGCGGCAGGCCGATCCCGGGCCGGCGCTTAAGCGAGCGCCGGCTGGATTTTCTTGCAGGCCTCGACCAGGCCGTCGACGGCAGCGACGGACTTGTCGAAACTGGTTTTCTCCTCGCCCTGCAGGTCGATTTCGATGATGCGCTCGACACCGTCGGCGCCGATCACCACCGGCACGCCCACATAGGTGTCCTTCAGGCCGTACTGGCCGTCGAGGGCCGCGGCGCACGGCAGAACGCGCTTCTTGTCCTTCAGGTAGCTCTCGGCCATCGCGATGGCGGAAGCCGCCGGAGCGTAGAAGGCCGACCCGGTCTTCAGGAGGCCGACGATTTCCGCACCGCCGTCACGGGTGCGCTGAATGATCTCTTCCAGACGCTCGGCAGTACACCAGCCCATCTTGACCAGGTCGGTGAGCGGAATGCCGGCAATGGTGGAGTAGCGGGCCAGCGGCACCATGGTGTCGCCGTGGCCGCCCAGAACGAAGGCGGTGACATCTTCGACGGAGACGTTGAACTCCTCCGCCAGGAAGTAGCGGAAGCGCGAGCTGTCGAGAACGCCGGCCATGCCGACGACCTTGTTCTTCGGCAGGCCGGAGAATTTCTGCAGCGCCCAGACCATGGCGTCGAGCGGGTTGGTGATGCAGATGACGAAGGCATTGGGAGCGTATTTGGAAATGCCGGCTCCGACCTGTTCCATCACCTTCAGGTTGATTTCCAGAAGGTCGTCGCGGCTCATGCCCGGCTTGCGGGGCACACCGGCCGTCACGATGATGACGTCGGAACCTTCGATGGCTTCGTAGCTGTTGGCACCGGCCAGCTTGGCGTCAAATCCGTCCACGGGAGAGGATTCGGCGAGGTCGAGCGCCTTGCCCTGCGGAACGCCTTCCGCGATATCGAAGAGGACGATGTCTCCCAGTTCCTTCAAACCTGCCAGATGTGCGAGCGTGCCGCCGATCTGACCAGAGCCGATCAAGGCAATTTTGTTCCGCGCCATTTCGAAAGTTTCCCTTTACGTAAGATGGAACTCTATGCCATCCGCCGATGACTGACGATGGCACTACTCCCTTTGCCGCGCCCGCGCAACCTCGCTAAAAGAATATTGCGCGTTGCTTGGCAAAAATTCTCGAATCTTCCCGCCTGCATAATTCACCTATACGGAATGCATATCTATGCGTGTACGTCCCGCTTTTCTCCCGCGAGGTAGGCTTCGGAGCGCATTTCGATCAGCCGAGAGGCTGTCCGGTCGAATTCGAACGCTTCGGTGCCGTCATGGGAGGTATAGAGATCCTGGGGTTCGGCATCCGCCGAGAGGATCAGCTTGATGCCGTTGTCGTAGAACGTATCGATCAGCGTGATGAAGCGCTTGGCCTCGTTGCGCCTGGCCTTCGACATGACCGGCACGTGATCCAGAAACACAGTGCTGAAGGCGTGGGCGATACGCAGGTAGTCGCTCGCCCCCAAGGGCTGCATGCACAATCCGTCGAAGGTGAAGCGTGCCGCCCCGGCCGCCGCGCAGGGAACGGGGATCTTGCGGCCCTTGTTCTCCAGCTCGCTGGTGTGCGGTTTCACGCCATGGGTCAGTTTCGCCCAGATTTGGTCCATCCCGGCATCCGCCTGCGCGCCGAGCGGGGTCATGTAGACCGGGGCACCCGCGAGCTTTTCCAGCCGGTAGTCGGTCGGGGAATCCAGGTGAAGCACCTCGACCCTGGAGGTCAGCATCCTTATGAAGGGCAAAAAGAGCTGGCGGTTGAGCCCGTCCTTGTAGAGCTGCGACGGCTCGACGTTGGACGTCGCCACCACGATCACGCCCTTTTCGAAGAGCTGGGTGAACAGGCGGCCGAGGATCATCGCGTCGGCGATGTCGGTCACCGAAAACTCGTCGAACAGCAGCAGCCGGGTCTCCTCCGCGATCTGCGCGGCGACGGGCGGGATCGGATCGTCGCCCTTGACGGTGCCGAGCTTGTGCGCCTGCCGGTGAGCGTGAATGCGCTCATGCACATCGGTCATGAATTCGTGGAAATGCACCCTGCGTTTGCGGCGGATCACCGTGACCTCGTAGAAGAGATCCATCAGCATGGTCTTGCCGCGCCCGACCCCGCCCCACATGTAAAGGCCCTGCACCGACGCCCAGAGCTGGTTCTTCTTGCTGGCGAACAGCCAGCCGAGGGAGCTTTTCTTCGAGGCCAGCCGGGTTTCCGCCAGACGGGTGTTGAGGTGATCGAGCTGGCGCACTGCTTCCCGCTGAACCGGATCTTCCGATATCTCGCCCGATGCGATCAGTTCATCGTAGCGGGCGCTCATTGCGCGGTTGACCGGCAATTCCATCTTCAATGGCGATACTCCCTCCATGAGGATTCATGGGGTCGTGCTTGAGACCAATTGCACGGCGGAATAAGGTCAAAACGTCGCAGATGCAAGTCAAGATATCGTCTGATCCGGCCAGCCGACATCGCGGCGCCGGCTTTCAACCGATTGAAAATAAAGAGTTTCCCGATCGAAGCCGAGAAGGCTTTTTTTTCGTCACGATCCGACTTGCCCGGCCCATTGGCGAGCGATGCGATACGTAAAACTACCCAGACTTTTCAGAAAACCCGGCCTGGTTCATACATTTTTTGTGGAGTTTGTATGAATTGGTCGAAAAAATTGGCGTTTTTGTAAGGTCATCGAAGGCCAGACGTCAGTTTTCACCGCAAAAATAGTCAAAAACCCTAATAAAAACCTTGTGGCACATGACTTGCTCTGCCGTTGCTGCTCTGGGCGCGAAGACGCGCTGTCAAAATGGTGGAGAAACCTTGTGGCTAACGTAACGTTTTCCTCGCCCAAGATGGCGAAGGACATAACTGTCTATGCGATCGCGGGCGATCGCGGGACAATCCTGGCAGTCGCCAAAGAGAACAAGATCCCAATTCCTTTCGATTGTCAGGATGGCGAGTGCGGCTCCTGCCTGGTGGAAATCGAGCACCTGCATTCTTCCGTTAGGTACGGCATCGCGCTGACCGAGAAGGAAAAGGAGATGCTCAAGCAATTGGGCAAGATCACCAAGGACGAGATCGTCGATGCGGAAGTCAACGACATGCCGCCCCATTACCGACTGGCATGCCAGTGCTTCGTGCGCGACGAGGACATCCTTGTTACCTTCGCCGGCGACGAAACCATGCCGGACGCGCGGCCCCATATCACAAAAGCGGCCAAGATCTTCAAAGGCGGCATGCGGGTCAACGCGCTCGACAAGTTTCTCGCCTACGCCGTGAAGGTCGAACAGGACGCAGCGCTTCACTTCGACAAGCTCGCCGCCGACATGAAGGCCTGCGGGAATACGGAAGCGGCTGCCCTGTTCGCCCAGCTCGCCGGCTTCTCCCGGCTTCACCTTGCCGAAGCCGAGAAGCGCGCCGGTACATTGGACGTCACGGAACATATTCCGCCGGACTATGTCTGGCCGGAAGGCGTAACACCCGAACGCACGTCGATCATGTCGGGCGACGCCACGCTCACCCGGCTCGGTGCCCTCAAGGCCGCGCTGCAGGGAGAGAAGCGCGGATACGAGTTCTATGTCGCGGTCGCGGGCACGACGGAATCCCCTGAAGTCGCCGAAATGGCGAAGGAATTCGTGAAAGAAGAAGCCGAGCACGTGAAGATCCTGGAGTCCTGGATCGCGCGTGAAGAATGGCTGATCAAGCATCCTCTCGGTGTGAGCTGACAAAATCGCTGCCGGGCACGGTTTGCCAAGGCGTGAACTTTAAAAAACCCAGCGCGATGGCGAGGCGCTCTCGCATTGCCATTGCGCGCTCCGGCACCAGACCATTGGAGGAGTGTGATGATCACGGTGGAAGAATTTCTCGGCCATGCCATCAATCTGGAAAGAGAGGCCGCCGAGCGTTTCGGCATGCTGGCCGATGCGATGGATGCGGCTGGAAACGAAGACGTCGGCCGGCTGTTCCGACGCCTTGCCGAATATTCCCGATTGCATCTGTCGGAAGCCAAGGCGCGCTCCGGGTTTCGGGAGATGCCGGACCTCAAGCCCGATCAGCTGATCTGGCCCGATCTGGAAAGCCCCGAAACCGCGGCGATCTGGGCGGCGGACCCGATGATCGGCCGGGATGCCGCCCTGGAGATCGCCCGCGACGCGGAGAAGGCCGGGCACGACTATTACTACGGCATATTCACGTCCACATCGGACCCCGAAGTCAGGCACATGGCAAAAGAGTTCGCCTCCGAGGAGGAACAGCATGTCGCCGAACTGAACCGGTGGATCGAGGCTTTCAACGAAGGCAAATCCCTGCCCGCGGACAAGCGGCGACAACCTTGAGCGCCTGAAACTGGACAGGTCCAACACGTCACGAACTCATAACACAGGGAAATACATGATGTCCGACCACGTCTATGCCATGGCGAAATTCGTCGGAAGCTCAAGCAGCACGATTGAAGACGCCATCGAAAACGCGCTGGCAAAAGCATCCGAAACAATCGAACATCTCAGCTGGTTTCAGGTTGTCGAAACGCGCGGCTGGATAAAGGACAACAAGGTGGCCTATTACCAGGTCACGCTGGAATTCGGTTCCCGGTGCGAAGAATAACCGGTCTTCCGGTGCGGCAGAATGCAGCTTCCAGGCAAGACCACCTTTATCGATAGCGTCCTGTCGGACAAAGAGCCGGCGGAGAAGCCGACCACTCACAAAAAGTGTTAGGGCGCCCTGCGTTCGGAGGAAGGCAGGGCGCCCTAATACGCGCGGTGCGTTTCCATTCAGGGGATCGCCAGGAAACGCGGTGCGCGGGAGGACCTTATCATTTCAGCAGCAGGAACGACTTGCGGCCGGTCTGCAGCTCCTGAACATAGAGCAACTGGGCAACCAGGTAACATTCCGCAGGCTCGTCCAGGTTGGCCTTGCGGCCGCGGCCGTCCGTCAGCAGCCAGGCGTTTCCGGGTTTCACCACGTCGCATTCGATCGGCGCCTCGGGGTCGAATCCCGTCTTCTTGAGAAGGGCCGTCCCGAAACCGTCATCATCGCCGTGCTCTTCCAGCCCCTTCATGCTCATGCGCAGGCTCCGGTAAGCCTGCTGGATGGAGCGGGCCGCGACAATGGCGGTGACCACGTCGTCGCCGTCCATGGCGGCAAAGCGCAGGACGCCGCCTTCCTTCGGAACAATGCCGGTCGAACAAGGGGTCCTGTGAACGTCGCCGAGCGTCGTCCACTCCGAGCGCAGCGTGACGGTGGTCGGCTGCCGGAGCGCGGCCAGTTCCTTCGCCAGGCGCTTTTCGGCGATGCGCTGGGGATTTCTGGCTCCGTGGTCGGCCCGTGCCGACTTGGTGGCGATCACCGTGCCACCGATCCTGAGCCGGCGGAACACGATGACATCGCGCATCAGATCGGTGCGCTCGACCCGCCAGCCGGCGTCCAGCCAAGCGTTCTGATGAACCAGGCTGCCGCCGGAATTTGCCCACCAAGTGCGGTGTTCCCGCGCGCTTTTGGGGAGGGAGGATCCGATAATCTCTTCGACTTCATCCAGTTTGGCGGCCCAGACAACATCCTCCAGACGCGCCAGATGTTCCCGCAAGGGTTCGTATTTCGACATTTGCACAGCCTTTCCGGTAGCTATGCAAAATGTACACTCATAACGCGTAGTGTCCAGTAAAAAATACCGATGATTGTTAACGGTATAGCGAGATGGGAGAACCTGTGGATGTCTGGCCGTTGAATTGCCCGGGAGCGCTGGAATAAAGCTGTGCCACGATGAGTCCGGTACCGTCCTTGAGAACCACCTGATTGCCGTTCAGGTCCCAGGCGGCGATACCCGTCAGCGCGGGAGTGTTGCAACCTCTGGTATTTGCACGGTAGCCGCCGGACCAGGTGGTCAGCGTCATGAAGGCCATGCAATTGTCCCCGGCGGAAGAGATTTTCCAGCCGCCGAGAAGATCCGTGCGTCCGACTTCCTGGGCATTGGCCGGGGCTGCGACCGGGTTGCTGGCCAGATCGGCGGGAGCCTGTGCCGGATCCAGCCCGGCCGTGCCGGCCTGCGGCGCATTGGGGTCAAGCGGGTCGAGGGTTGCGGATCCGACGGGCGTGGTCGGGGTCGCGGGCAGCGGCGCGGCGTAGTTCCGCCCTCCGGAGAACCGCTGGCAACCGGCGGCAAGAACCACCATTCCCACCACCAAAACAAGTTTTCCCGCACGCTTCATGACGAATCAGTCCCTCACCTTCGACCCAGTATGACCGCATCTCTTAGCCTACAATTTGTCGAAAATCCAAAAACCTTGAGAATTTGCCCCGAAAAACCGGCCGCCATTTCCCCTTTGGCCGCGGGGCTACGCCACGTTTCCCACGGCCGGGCGACCCGCCGCCCGGGGCGGTTCGACAAGGCGGTCGATCGCTTTCTTGATCCGGGAAAAATAGTCCGCGCAGGCGCTGAACGTTTCGGGAAACGGCGGTTCCTGGGCGATACTCCACCAGTGACTGGAGGTTGTGGCCTTCCAGAGCGCCGGCAGGGGAATGGCCACCATCTCCGCCAGATAAATCACCCTGTCGGGCACGACCGCATGCGGCATCAGGAAAATGTCGACCGGTTTCGGCATCAGGCCGCGCGCGTCCACACCGTCCGCAGAAAGCAGTCTGGAGACATGCCGGTTCAGGCGTCCCGACGGCTCCAACCCGGCGGAAAAGGCCCGCATCAGCCCGCCCGCCCGGGAATTCAGGTAGGCTTCCGCCAATGGTCCGAGCAAGCTGTTGTCCGGGCAGAGAAACAGCACTGTGGTCTTAGACACGTCCGCATCCTTCACAAGGTTGTCCTGAGCGGCAATCGCCGCTTCGCGGCATCCCCCTACCCGCAAGGCGGGAATTCTTTATGACAAAACAGCGGCAACGTGGAATTTCATGAGGATATCTTTTGCACGCGGCCGGCAGGCGGGATCTGAAAACGAATGCGGCGAAATCACTCCGCGGCGGCGGGGGGACTTTTTGCGGCCTTTCGACTAGGCTCGAAATGGACTGAAACGGCGCTGCGGCGACCCGCACCGTTCCCGCCTTCTGGAGTACCCCATGCCGATTGCCCTCTGGTGCGTGCTGATTGCCGCAATACTGCCTCTCTTGTCGGTCATTCCGGCAAAGATGAACAAGGACTTCGACAACGCCAATCCCCGGGATCCGGACTATTGGCGGACCGGCTTCCGTGCCCGGGCGCAAGGGGCACAGGCCAACGGCTTCGAGGCGTTTCCGTTTTTCGCCGTCGCGGTCTTCGCTGCGATGAGCCAGGGTGGCGACCCGGGCTGGATAGACCGGCTCGCGATCCTGTTCATCCTTTTGCGGCTGATTTACATCGGCTGCTACTGGGCAGATCGTGCCAATCCGCGCTCGCTTGCCTGGGCGGCGTCTTTCTTGACAATCATCGCCCTGTTCACCAGCTCTCTATGGAGTTGAGAGGCGCTTGGGGGCATGGCAGGTCCGAAAAATTGTTCAACGATCGTTTGCACCAAAGAGCTGATTTCGTTAACGATGCAAATGGGTATTGGTGTTTTTCGGTAGGCAGAGGTGCAGAGTGCGGACGACAGACCAGACGACGGACACCCTGCCGGCACGCCGCCAGACGGCGGCTCAGCGGCAGCTTGCCGATCGGCATATCGTCGACGTGCTGATTGCCGAACGCGGCAAACTGGTGATGGCGAGCCCCTGGTGGCCGTTCATCAAACCTGTCGCCCACAAGATCCTGCGCTACAAGTCCGCCGTCGACATGGCGGACACCATCGCCCATATGGAAGCGCTGGACGTCTTTGCCCATCTGAGCGGCTTGCTGGAACTCGACGTCACGACGCTCGGCCTGGAGCGCGTGCCCAGCGAAGGCCCCGTCGTGCTGGTCTCCAACCACCCGACCGGCATCGCCGACGGTATCGTGCTTTACGATGCCATCAAACCGAGGCGCGACGATCTGGCGATCTTCGCCAACCGCGACGCGATCCGCATCAACCCGCGCCTTGCGGACATGATCATCCCGGTCGAATGGCGGGCGGATTTCAAGAGCCGGGAAAAGTCCAAGGAAACGCTCAAGCTGGCCTCGTCCGCCTTCACGAAGGAGCGGGTGGTCGTGCTGTTTCCCTCCGGCCGGCTGGCCTATTGGCACGGCGGCAAGCTGACCGAGCGGCCGTGGATGAGTTCCGCCCTGGCGCTGGCGCGCAAGAACAAGGCGCCGATCATTCCCATGCATATGGGCGGACGCAATTCCGGTCTGTTCTACTTTCTCGCCAAAGTGTCGACCGAACTGCGCGACATGACCGTATTCAACGAGCTGCTCAACAAGAAGAACGCCAAGTTCCGCGTGCATTTCGGCAAGCCCATCCGGCCGGAACGGCTCGCGGGCGACCTGACCGAGCTGACGGAACAGATGCGTGTCCACTGCGCGGAAACGCTCGCCACCGACCCGGACGCGGAATTCTAGAATCCGGTCCTGAACCGCCTGCCGGAAACTTTCCCCGGCAAAGACCAGCGTCATCCCAGTTGCAGATTGCCCTCGCCGCGCGAATAAGACATGGTTCGGAAGAATCAAAGGAACCACCTGCCTCATGTCCGTTTCGCCCGCGATCGCCGCGGAGGAAGCCGCCCCCTATCAGTCCGCACCCGCTCCGGCCGTCCGCGCGGAGCCGAAACCGCTCGCGGTCCTGCAAAAAGTCTTCGGCTACAGCAGTTTCCGCGGCAAGCAGCAGGCCGTTATCGACACCCTGGTCGACGGCAAAGATGCGGTTGTGCTGTTTCCGACCGGGGCCGGCAAGTCGCTGTGTTATCAGATCCCGGCTCTTTGCCGGCGCGGGGTCGGCGTCGTCGTCTCGCCGCTGATCGCCCTCATGAAGGATCAGGTCGGCGCGCTCCGGGCCGCCGGCGTGAACGCGGTGGCGCTCAACTCGACGCTTTCCCCGGAAGACCAGGCGGCGGTCCGGGCGGACCTTCAGCGTGGGGAAATCGACCTTCTCTACGTGACCCCGGAACGGCTCGGCAACGAGAGTTTCCGCAAGTTCCTCGACACGCTCGAGATCGCGCTCTTCGCCATCGACGAGGCCCATTGCGTCAGCCAGTGGGGCCATGATTTCCGGCCGGAATACCTGTCGCTCTCCTGCCTGCCGGAACGCTATCCCGGCGTGCCCCGGGTCGCGCTGACGGCGACCGCAGATCCGCATACGCAGAAGGACATTCTCGCGCGGCTGCAGCTTGAGAACGCGCAGGTGTTTTCGACCAGCTTCGACCGGCCGAACATCCGCTACGAAATCGTCGAGCGCACCAACCAGCGCCAGCAGCTTCTGGATTTCCTGAAGAAGCACGAAGGCGAAAGCGGCATCGTCTATTGCCTGTCGCGGGCGAAGGTCGAGGACATCGCCGCGTGGCTGACGGAGAACGGCATCAGGGCGCTTCCCTATCACGCGGGGCTGCCGGCCGAACAGCGCGCGGCGAACCAGGACGCGTTCCTGCTTGAAGAAGGTCTTTGCCTCGTGGCGACGGTTGCCTTCGGCATGGGCATCGACAAGCCGGACGTGCGCTATGTCGCCCATCTGGACCTGCCGTCTTCCGTCGAGGCTTATTACCAGGAGACCGGCCGCGCGGGCCGCGACGGCGCGCCTTCCGAAGCCTTCATGGCCTATGGCATGGCCGATCTGGTGCAGCGCCGGCGCATGATCGCCGAAGGCGACGCGCCCGACGAGGTCAAGCGCGCGGAAAACGCCAAGCTGAACGCGCTGCTCGGTATCTGCGAGACCGCCGGCTGCCGGCGCCAGGCGCTGCTCGCCCATTTCGGCGAGATCTATCCCGAGCCCTGCGGCAATTGCGATACCTGCCTGTCGCCCGTGGAGACCTGGGACGGCACGGAAGCGGCGCAGAAGTTCATGTCGGCCATCTTCCGCACCGGCCAGCGCTTCGGCACCGGCCATGTCGTCGATGTCCTGCTCGGCAAGACCAACGAGAAGATCACGCGCTTCGGCCATGACCGGCTGTCGGTCTTCGGCATCGGTCACGACCTGCCGCAGAAGGCCTGGCAATCCATCGCCCGCCAGCTCGTCGCCGCGGGTTTCGTCGATGTGGACCACGCCCATTTCGGCGCGCTGGTGCTGACGGAAAAAGCCAGGACCGTGCTGCGCGGCGAAGAAAAACTCGCCCTGCGCAAGGACCGCAATGCGGCCGGGCTGAAAAAGACCCGCACCTCGCGCACGGCGTCGGTCGCCGACGAGCTCGATCACGAGGACAAGCTCCTGTTCGAACGGCTGCGCCGTCTCAGAACCCAGATCGCACGCGACCAGAACGTGCCGCCCTATGTGGTCTTTCCGGACGCCACCCTGGCCGGCATCGCCGTTGCCCGGCCGGTCACCGGAGAAGCGCTTCTGTCCGTCTCCGGTGTCGGCCAGTCGAAGCTGGAGAAATACGGCGAGGCGTTCCTGGATCTGGTCGAGGCCTTCGAGGCCGGCGTATGAATTTGTTTACCTTAACAATTTCTTGAAACTTTCCGCACGATAAGAACCCTCAAAGGTTGCATTGGGGGTTTATCACATGCGGTTTCGTTCTGTTTTTCTCATCCCGCTCATGGGGTTTCCGCCGGCAGCACTTGCTGCCGATCTGCCCGTTGCGGATTTCGGAGTGGTTGAAGAGCTTCGGCTGCAACGGGAAGACTGGTCGGGCCTCAATGGCGTGGTCTTTTTCGGCGGCGGGTTCACGCAGGGTTCCGACAGCCTGGGTTTCGATGCCTTCTTCCGCTCGGGCGCGGTCGGCGGCTCCCTCGGCTATGACCGGCAGTTCGACCGCGTCGTCTTCGGCGTCCATGTCGAAGGCATGCTGACCAACTTCCAGGGAACGACGAGCTCGGGCCTCGCGCGTCAGGAAGCAAAATGGCTCTCGTCCACCACAATCCGCATGGGATATGACGCCGGCCGTTTCATGCCATACGTCTCCGCCGGTGTCGGCTTCGGAAACTACAAAGTCGAACGCAAGAGCGACGGCCTGACCGCTTCCAACACTCATGTCGGTTTCGTTGCCGGTGCGGGCGTGGAAGCTCGTATCAGCCGAGGCCTCTTCGTGCGCGCGGACTACAAGCATTACGAATTCGAAGATAAGGAATATCAGTTCTCCGGTTTCGCGCCGTTCACCGCCGACGGCCGGGCAGACATGTTCAATCTGGGCCTGGGATATCGTTTCTAAAGCGCTCTAAAGCACCTTGCGTTTATCCTTCCGTCTTCAGGCACATCTGATAGACGCCTGCCAGCATGGCCAGGCTGTCGTCGTCCGGATGAGACAGGAACTGGTCGATGATCTCGCGCAGGGCCAGATACATCTGCCGGTGCTGCCGCAAGCGCCGATAGGACGAGCCGAGCTTGTAGATCTGCTCGATCTCCTCCCGCGAAAACAGATCGAGACCGGCAATCCCGAGGACAACCCCCAGGTCGGCATTGGTCCGGCGGGACAGGTTATGGGCCATCAGAAATCCGAACAGGCCCGTGACGAACCTGTTCTCAAACGACAATGCGTCAAATTCCCGGCCTGACGTCCTGAGCACGAGCTTCATGATCGCGACCGTGGCTGCCGCGGCAAATTCCGTCGGCGTATTGGTATCGATAATTTCGAGACCGGCGGCGTCCAGCATGCCGGCGGTTTTGTCGCGAAGACGGTCTTCTGTTTCGACGGCTCTGAGCTCAGAAATGAATTCCGGCTCCTTTACTGAATGACTTCCAAATATACCAAGCATGACACCGTCCTTCCAGACGCGAGCCCACTCGAGTCAATGTAGGTCACAAGTTACACGGCGGCAAACCCGGAAAACTATTTGCCCGAATAACAGGCAGAAATAACCGGAAAACTTCGTAATTCTGGCGATGGCCTGACTGAATCCGGAGCAAATCCGGCTCACGAACCGGCTTTTGGCAGCCCTTTATAGGCCTCCTTGCCCCACACCGCCTTGACGCGCGCGTCCCGGCCGCAGCCCTTGCGGTAGCCGTGATAGGCGTCGGCGCGGGAGACGTAGCCGAAGCGCGTCAATGTCCGCACGTCGCTCTTGTAGTAGTTCTGATGATAGTCTTCGGCCGGCCAGAAGACGGCCGGTGCCTCGACCGGCGTGACGACCTTGCCGCCGAGGACCTTCCCGGCCTTTTCGATTTCCGCCTTCGCCTGCTCCGCCTGTGTTCCGTCGAGCGGATAGATCGCCGTCGTATAGGCATGGCCCCGGTCGCAGAACTGGCCACCGGGATCGGTCACGTCGACCGTGCGCAGGAATATGGCGACCAGATCGCCGTAACTCAGTTTGCTTTCGTCGAAATCGACCTTGACCACTTCCCGGTGGCCGCCATGCTCGTAGTTCCTGTAAGTCGGGTTCTGGGTTGTTCCGCCCGCGTAGCCGGAAACCACCTCACGGACGGCGGGCAACTTTTCCAGATCCGACTCCACACACCAGAAACAGCCGCCGGCCAGAATCGCGGTTTCCGCCTGCGCCGGAATGGGCGACAAGCCTCCGGCAAGGACTGCGACGAAAGATAGCGGCAACAGGCGCTTCATGATAGGTCCTCCATTGATCGGCATCAGACCTAAAGCATCTGCGCGCCGACACAACTCAACTCCGTTTCCCGACCCAGCACAAGACCGTGAGGGTGCTGTGAGCAGACAGGTGCCGACCGTGACGACAAACGCGCTGCTTCATATCGTCATCTGCGGCTCCATGTCGGCTTTGAAGGAAATGGAAATCCTCGCGGAGCGGTTGAGCAATGACGGATACAGGGTCACGACCCCGGTGCCGGAAGAGACGACCCTGATCTGGGAGAAGCTCTCGATCGAGGAGGCGGCCCGCCTGAAGAGAGGATTTCTGAACGACTATTTCGACATCATCCGACAAAGCGATGCGGTGCTGATCGCAAATCTCGAAAAACACGGCATTCCTGGCTATATCGGCGCGAACACTCTCATGGAAGTCGCCTGCGGACATGCACTCGGCAAACCGGTTTTCTTTCTGAATGCGATCGGAGAACAGCCCTGCAGAGTGGAAGCCCACGCCGTTGCGGCAGGCATTCTTGACGGCGATGCGGGCCGTCTGGCGGACCTTCTTGTCCGGCGGACCTGAGGCCTGCCTGCCGGCATGACCCAGCTCCGAATTCCGTGTCACGCGGTAGACCGCGACAACGCCCACGCACGGGCCCATTTCTCTTATGCCAATGAATACATTGATTTATACCTTTGCTGCACGGCGAAATTGCTGTCACATTTTTTTATTTTAATTTTAAATACCCGGACTTGTTCCCCACTTGGCCTCGGTGCAAAACTAAACGAACCATCGGGATTTATAACAATGCATTCATTAGGCGACATTGCCCTTCAGGCCCAGCCTGCCTACGCCCGGCGCAGCGAATATCTTCCTGCCCTGGTGGAACGGCTGGACCTTGCCCACAGCGAAGAGCACCGGTTCATTCTGGTCGCTCATCTCTTCGATGACACCAAGCGCATGGTGGATGCGCTCAAGGGCATCATGGATTTCGACGCGATCATCGGCATTCCCTATTCGTCGGGAAGCGATGCGACGCGTCTGAAATGGCAGGCCTTCTACGGCGACAAGGTGCACTGCCCGAAAACCGAGGACGCTCTCAAGGAGGTGCTGAAATCCGCCCTGCAGAAAAGCTTCCTCGCCTGCAGGAGTTCGGGACAGAAACTCATCATCCAGGAAGTCGGCGGCTATGCGGTCGAACTTCTGCACGAATGCTTTCCGGACCAGATGCACCTGGTCGAAGGCGTCGTCGAAATCACCAAGCAGGGTGTCTGGCGTGCAAGCCAGACCAACCTCAAGATACCCGTCCTCCACTGTGCCGACAGCGAGCTGAAGCGGCTGGAGGCGAAGCGATGCGGCGAGACGATCGCCCGCTGCCTGGACGGACTGGTGCGGGATCTCGGCAATACGCTCGCCGGACGCCACGCGGCCGTTTTCGGCGCGGGCTGGATCGGCTTCGGCGTGGCGCAGGCCCTGAGGCGGCTGGATGTGATCCCGTCGCTCATCGACGTCGATCCGCTGAAGGTTGCCGAGGCACGGCTGTCGGGATACCAGGCCGGCATGGACCCCGTCGGGCTGGACCAATGCGACCTCGTGGTCGGGGCGACCGGCCGCCTTTCCGTCACCGAACCCGTCCTGCGGCAGCTGCGCGACGGCTGCATGGTCGCGAGCGCGAGCTCGCGGCGGATTGAAATCGATGTCGATTACCTGGAAACCGTTCCGGGCCTCGATATCCACCCGTCGATCAAGGCTTTCAACCTCCCGCGTGAAAGCGACGGCAGAGATCGCCAGATCTGCCTCGTCAATGACGGTTTCCCGGCAAACTTCATTCCGGGCTCCGGAAGCGTTGCCGACGAAATCGTCGAACTGATCCTCGGGGAACTGATCGTCTTGATGGACGATCTGATCACCTACACCTACGAACCCGGTATTCACCGCCTAAGCTCTGAAGGAGAGGCAGCGTGCACACAGTTATGGATAGAGCAGAGAGACAAGAAGTGAGTGAAGCCCAATCCGACGTTACCGTGCACTCGCAATATCTGGTCAAGAAACTTTCCCACGCCCAGCGGAATCTCTACGGCACGGTCAAATTCGACATTGTATCCCGCGAAATCCGCACCTGGGCCAAGGAGCTGAACCGGCCGCCCCGGATCCTCGATATCGGCTGCTCGACCTCCATCTCGAAGGAATATCTTGCCGCCACGGGACTGGAATTCGAATATTGCGGCGCCGACTACGAAGCGGCGTTCGAACCGGATATCGTCCTGGACGCCACCCGGCTGACCGATTACAGGGACGAGCTGCCCTGGAAGCCGGACGTGATCACGCTGCTGGACGTGCTGGAACATCTTCCCGGCCAGGCCGGCGACATCGAATCCGTCATGCACCAGTGCGGCGAGGTCGTCGCGCCGGGCGGCCTGATCCTTGCGGTCGTTCCCCAGCTCTACCGCCTGGACCGGCTGAAGCTGAAGCATCTCCACTATCCGGAACACCACGTCCGCTTCACCTTGAACGAATGGTCGGAGATCGTCGGCCGGTCGGTGGACATCGAGGCCGTCTATGGCATCGGCTATCTGTCCTGCCTGCCCTACCTGCCGATGCTCAGCCCCTGGTACAAGGAGACCAACCGGCACGGCAGGCTGTTCTACCACCTGCGCGGAAAGACCTTCGAATGGGGGCCGCTCAAGCCGGTCGAGATCGGCCTCACCCGCGCCCTCGGCCGCCTGCCGGGCCTGCGCGGCTGGTGCAACAGCTCCCTGCTCGTCTGCCGGGCGAAGGGCTGACGCCCCATTGATGGAACTGGCGCCGCCCCGGCCTTGAGCCGGGGCCTCACCCGGAAGATCCTGCCAGGGTCCGGGACGGCATGGAGTGGGTGGCAAGTCCTTCGCTTCCAGCGTCATCCCGGACAAGTGAGGCGAAGCCGAACGCAGATCCGGGATCCAGACATATTTCGCGCTGCAAGCGCGGCCTTATTTGATTTTCAGTGTTCGCTTCGCTCACGCTGATGTCTGGATTCCGGATCTGCGCGCAGCTTTGCTGCGCTTGTCTGGAATGACGGCCGCGCAAATGCAAAAAAGGCCGCCCCGGGGGCGGCCTTTTTCTGTCTTCGCTGCAGTCTGACCATCAGACGCGGCGTTCCACCATCATCTTCTTGATCTCGGCAATCGCCTTCGCCGGGTTGAGGCCCTTGGGGCAGGCCTGGGAGCAGTTCATGATGGTGTGGCAACGATAGAGGCGGAAAGGGTCTTCCAGGTCGTCCAGGCGCTCGCCGGTCGCCTCGTCGCGGCTGTCGATCAGCCAGCGGTAGGCCTGCAGCAGGATGGCCGGGCCGAGATAACGGTCGCCGTTCCACCAGTAGCTCGGGCAGGAGGTGGAGCAGCAGGCACAGAGGATGCACTCGTAGAGGCCGTCGAGCTTCACCCGGTCGTCATGGGACTGGAGCCATTCCTTCTCCGGAGCGGGCGAGACGGTCTTCAGCCAGGGCTCGATGGAGCGGTGCTGGGCGTAGAAGCGCGTCAGGTCCGGCACGAGGTCCTTGACCACCGGCATGTGCGGCAGCGGGTAGATCTTGACCACCTCGCCGGCGACCTCGTCCATGCCCTTGGTGCAGGCCAGCGTGTTGGTGCCGTCGATGTTCATCGCGCAGGAGCCGCAGATGCCTTCGCGGCAGGAGCGGCGGAAGGTCAGGGTCGGGTCGATCTTGTTCTTGATGTAGATCAGGCCGTCCAGCACCATCGGGCCGCAGTGGTCCATGTCGATGAAATAGGTGTCGACCCGCGGATTGCGGCCGTCATCCGGGTTCCAGCGGTAGATGCGGTACTCACGCAGGCTGGTCGCGCCTTCCGGCTTGTCCCACACCTTGCCTTCCGTCACCTGCGAGTTCCGGGGAAGCGTCAGCTGAACCATCTCGTTACTGCTCCGCGTTGGGCCCTTGTTCGCGGCATTGCCGCTTCCGGGGCCGATCGGTCTTTTCGCTCAGGCAGCGAGCTCGAAGACCATGTTGTCATTCGTCCGGCCGGTCACCTTGTAGGCGCGGTTTGCGAGCTCGCTCAGGCAATCCTCGCTCCAATAGGGCCGGCAGTTGGTTTCCAGAAGGATCACGCGGGGCCAGAGGCTCCTGTCCGCGTGCCTCAGGAAGGGAAGCACCACCCGGTCCTCGAACCCTTCCACATCCACTTTCAAAACGTCGATCTTCGCAAGGCCCTGCTCGTCGGCAATGGCGGTCAGCGGCCGGACCTTGACGAAGGTCGGCGACCAGTCGCCCGCCCATTCCCCCGTGGTGAGGTCCTTGACGAAGGTCGCGAAGCCGCAATTGCTCGGTTCCTGCCAGAGCGGCAGCGTGTCGTCGCGCGGGCCGACCGCCGAATTGACGATCGTCACATTGTCCAGATCGTTGAGGCGCACGTTGAAGCTCAGCTTGTCCGCCGTCTGCGGATTGGCCTCGATTGCGATCACCCGCGCGCCCAGTCCCCCTGCGAAGATCGCGTAGGAACCGATATTGGCGCCAACATCGACGAACACCTTGCCCGCGCCCAGGTGAGGGGCGATCAGTTTGTGCTCCTCACGCTCCGGCAGGCGGCCCTTGGCAAGGATCTTGCGGTCGTCATAGTTCTCGCCCGGATAGATCCGGAACTTCAGGCCGTCGGCCTCTAGGTCGTAGGGACCCTTGAAGATCCGGGACACGAAGGCGCGGATGCGCTTGCGCAGGCCTTTGGAAAGATCGTGCCGGTCGGCAAGACGCCAGGCAGCCCGGACCATCCGTTCGGCCGGATAGGTGCCGAACGGACTTCTCGTGTCCAGAAGGGTTGCTGCCTCGCTCAACCTGCCGCTCCCGTCAGTAGACGCGCGCTTTCGGCGCGATCTTCTTCGGGTCGATGCCGCCGTCCTCGTATTTGGTCAGCGGATCGGTGACCACCGGACGGTAGTCCAGCTTGACGCTGCCGGCGTCGTCCACCCAGGCAAGGGTGTGCTTGCGCCAGTTCTCGTCGTCGCGGCCGGAGAACGGACCGTCCTTGAAGTCCTCGCGGGCATGCGCGCCGCGGCTTTCCTTCCGCGCCTCCGCGCCGAAGACGGTGGTGATGGCATTGGCCATCAGGTTCTCCAGCTCCAGCGTTTCCACCAGATCGGAGTTCCAGATCATCGACCGGTCGGTGACCTTCAGGTCCTTCATCTCGCCCCAGATCTCGGTCAGGCGCTTGCAGCCCTGTTCGAGGCTCTCCTGGGTGCGGAAGACGGCGGCGTCTTCCTGCATGGCATGCTGCATCTTTTCCCTGAGGTCCGCGGTCGGGATGGTGCCGTTGGCGTTCCGGAGCCGGTCGAAACGGTCCATGATCTTCTCGCAGGACGCCGGGTTCGGCGTCGGGATGGACGCCTCGCGGTCGATCACCTCGCCGGCGCGGATGGCGGCGGCGCGGCCGAAGACCACGAGGTCAGTCAGCGAGTTGGAACCGAGGCGGTTGGCGCCGTGGACCGACGCACAGGCCGCTTCGCCGACGGCCATCAGGCCCGGCTGGATCCGGGTCGGGTTCTTGGCGTCCGCGTTCAGCATTTCGCCCCAGTAGTTGGTCGGAATGCCGCCCATGTTGTAGTGGACCGTCGGCAGGACCGGGATCGGTTCCTTGGTCAGGTCGACGCCGGCGAAGATCTTCGCCGATTCGGAAATCCCCGGCAGGCGTTCGGCCAGCAGCGCCGGATCCAGGTGATCGAGATGCAGGAAGATGTGGTCCTTCTTCGGACCGACGCCGCGGCCTTCGCGGATCTCGATGGTCATGCAGCGCGAAACCACGTCGCGCGACGCAAGATCCTTCGCCGACGGCGCGTAGCGCTCCATGAAGCGCTCGCCCTCGGAGTTGACCAGATAGCCGCCTTCGCCGCGCGCGCCTTCGGTGATCAGGCAGCCAGAACCGTAGATGCCGGTCGGGTGGAACTGGACGAATTCCATGTCCTGGAGCGGCAGGCCCGCGCGGGCAACCATGCCGCCGCCGTCGCCGGTGCAGGTGTGGGCGGAGGTCGCGGAGAAATAGGCCCGGCCGTAACCGCCGGTCGCCAGGACCACCATCTTGGCCGCGAAGCGGTGGATGGTGCCGTCGTCGAGGTTCCAGGCGATCACGCCCTGGCAGACGCCGTCCTCGGACATGATCAGGTCGAGGGCGAAATACTCGATATAGAACTCGGCATTGTTGCGCAGGGACTGGCCGTAAAGCGTGTGCAGGATCGCGTGGCCGGTCCGGTCGGCCGCCGCGCAGGTGCGCTGCACGGGGGGGCCTTCGCCGAAATTCTGCATATGGCCGCCGAAGGGGCGCTGGTAGATCTTGCCTTCCTCGGTCCGGGAGAAAGGAACGCCATAGTGCTCCAGCTCGTAGACGGCTTTCGGCGCCTCGCGGGCGAGATATTCCATGGCATCGGTGTCGCCGAGCCAGTCGGAGCCCTTGACGGTGTCATACATGTGCCACTGCCAGCTGTCCGGCGTCATGTTGACGAGGGACGCGGCAATGCCGCCCTGTGCGGCCACCGTGTGGGACCGGGTCGGGAAGACCTTGGTGATGCAGGCGGTGCGCAGACCCTGCTCGGCCATGCCGAGCGTCGCCCGCAGGCCCGCGCCGCCGGCGCCGACCACGACCACATCGTAGGTGTGGTCGACAAATTCATACGTCGTGGCCATGCGGGTCAGCCTCCAAAGCCAATCTTGAGCACTGCGAAGACGCAGCCGAAACCGATGAAGGCGCAGAAGAAGGTGTTCGCCATCAGCGTGAGAAACTTGATGCCTTCGTTATGCACGTAGTCCTCGATGATCACCTGCATGCCGAGCTTCATGTGATAGACGCCGGAGAGGATCACCAGAAGCAGGATGATCGAGACGAGCGGGTTCTTCAGGGTCTCGATCACATCGCCATGTGTCGAGCCCTGCATCGCGATCACCAGGATCACGAAGAAGGAGATCAGGAACACGTTGGCAACGGCGGTCAGGCGCTGTTTCCAGAAGTGATCGGTGCCTTCCTTGGCCGAACCGAGGCCGCGGACCTTGTTGAGCGGGGTGCGCAAATCCGTCATGACACTCTCCCTAGCGGACCGCGTAACCGATGATCCAGAGGATCAGGGTCAGGGCGATGGAACCGATGATGGTGGCCCGGGCGAGCCACTCGCGGGCTTCCTTGCCGAAGCCGGCGCCCATGTCCCATATAAAGTGGCGCAGGCCGCCGAGCATGTGGTGCACGAGCGCCCAGGTGAAGCCGAACAGGATCAGCCGGCCGATGATCGAGCCGTAGATTGCGTTGACGAAATCGAAGTAACCCGGTCCGGCGGCGGCGGCGATCAGCCACCAGGCCAGAAGAATGGTGCCGAAATAGAGCGCCGCGCCCGTGATGCGGTGCAGGATCGACATGACCATCGTCAGAATGGGCTTATAGATCTGAAGATGGGGCGACAGCGGGCGATTGCCCCGCAGATCGGCGTTCGACATGGAATTCCTCTCCCGTACGACGCTAGAGCGAAATGAGCTCAAGATGACCCGTTTGACACCGGCATCCTATTCTGCCGACACGGCGGAACGCCATCACCAAACGAGCCATCCTAATCCCACCTGCTCCAGTTTACGTTTGCGTAAACGTAAGCATTTCAAAGCGTTGTCTAGTGGGGTTCTAGCGCCAACGCTTCGAAAGGTCAAAATATCCTATAGGTCTAATTGCACCGAAACCACTTTTGAATCGTTTAAATTCATCCGGTGGCGCAAACTTACCTAAAGGTCACCCATCCTCACCCTTGTGGGGAATACCAAAGACCGACCAGCCCGTCCGGCGCGAAAACGTCTCCATGGCTTCGGTTCCGAGCTTGGAATTGCCGTACGGATTGAGCCCGGGCGACCAGACCGCGATCGAGGCCCGGGCCGGGGAAATCACCAGGATGCCGCCACCGACGCCGCTCTTGCCGGGCATGCCGACCCGGAAGGCGAAATCCCCCGAGCCGTCATAATGGCCGCAGGTCATCATGAGCGCGTTGATCCGCCGGCGCCGCTCGATGGAGACAAGCGGCGGCATGTCCGACGCATCCACCAGGAAGCGGCCGGCCATGGCGAGCTGGCGGCAGGTCATCTCGATCGCGCATTGATGGCTGTAGGTGCCGAGTACCTGGGGCACCGGCGCGCGCAGGTTACCGAAGGAAGCCAGATAATGGGCCAGGGAGAAGTTTCTGTGCGCGGTCGCGAACTCCGACCGGGCGACCTTGTCGTTGATATGAATGCCGTCGTCATCCGACGCCGCACGTATGAAGCGCAGCAGTTCGCCCAGCGCCTCGCGGGGCGTGGAACCGCCCAGATAGATGTCGGTTGCGACCAGCGCGCCGGCGTTGATAAAAGGATTGCGCGGAATGCCGTTTTCGCGCTCCAGAAGCAGGATCGAATCGAAAGACTGGCCCGACGGTTCCCGGCCGACCCGCTGCCACATGCCATCCCCGACGCGGCCGAGCGCAAGCGCCAGCGCGAAGACCTTGGAAACGGACTGGATGGAAAACGGCACATCGGCGTCGCCGGCCGAGAAAAGATGCCCGTCGGCCGTGGCGATGGCGATGCCGAACTGGTCCGGATCGATGCCGGCCAGTTCCGGGATATAGGTCGCGACCTTGCCCTTGTCGGGATTTTCGGCTGCGGCTTTCGCGATTTCCGTCAACAACGCCTGCATCACGTCCTCCGTTCGGGAGGGGCAGTTCGTCAGATTACGGCTGCGGATGCAAGTGTTTGCAGGAAACGCCCGTCACAAGGGCCGCTGGACCCCGGCATATTTCGGCTGGCGGGCCGCGAGCAGCTTGTAGAGATGCATCATGAAGATGGTGGCGAAGATGGGCGTGACCAGGTTGAGGATCGGCACGGCCAGCAGGCAGGCGATCACCAGGCCGCCCAGAAAGACGGTTCCGCCACGTGCCTTGCGGAAGGCCTTGGCCTCGGCCGGCGGCATGAAGCGCATTGCGGCGAACTCGAAAAATTCGCGGCCAAGCAGATAACCGTTCACCAGGAAAAACGCGACCAGGTTGATGCCCGGGACCAGCAGCAGCAGCAGGGCGAACAGGTTGCCGAGGATCACCACGCCGGTGAACTTGATCGTCTGGCCGACGGACTGGGCCAAGGGCAGCGCCTTGCCGGGAGGATCGGCCGGATAATCGCGCGCTTCGACGATATCGGCGATATCGTCCTGAAAGAGACCGGCAAACAGCGCCGAGATCGGCGCGATCAGGAAGCCGAGCGCGAAAACGGCGCCGATGCCCGTCAGCACGGACAGGGCGGTCTCCATCCAGCCATAGGGCAGGGCGACGAAATTCGTCACCAGACCCTGAAGGACAATCCAGATCACCACAAGGACACCGAGCGTGTATCCGAGCATTTTCCAGAAGATCGCCCGGAAGGGCGGTTCGAAAACCTGGGACATGGCGCGAGCGGCGGCCTGGAACATGGGACCCCTTCCAAAACGTTGCGGACTGCCTGCAGATAGGCAATCGGGACGCAGGGCACAAGAGGCTCCGGTTTTCCGCAGAACTTTCCATTGTTCTGAAATTCAGCGACAATTAGAGCGTGTCCCGGTCAAATGGTTCCATATCAGCGAGACACGCTCTAGGTTCAGGACGAACCCGACCCACCGGCTTCCATTCCGGAAGGCCCTAGCCGGAGCGCGCCATGCTGCACCTGCATTTCAAAGCCGATGCCGATCCGTTCAAGATCCTCGACCCAGAAGCCCTGAAGATCTTCCAGGTCGAATGGGGCATCTATCAGACACTGGTGCGGGCCAATGCCATGCATCACCGGGAAATCGGCCAGATCCTGCGGCAGGAGATCGCTCGAAGGTTCGATCGTCCGTTCACGTTCATCGATCTGGCCTGCGGCGATGCCAGTCTGGCCCATATGATCCTCAACGGAACGCAGGTCGCCCGGTACGAAGGTCTCGACCTTTCCCGCCCCGCGCTGCAATGCGCGGCGGAAAACCTGAAAGACGTCCCTTATGAAGTCGACCTCGACGAGGAAGACATGGTGAGCGGTGCCGCCCGCCGCACCGAGGCGGCGGACATGATCTGGTGCGGATATTCCATCCATCATCTGCAGAGTGCCGAAAAGCAGGAGATGCTGACATCCATCCACCGGGCGCTCAAACCCGGCGGTATCTTCGTCAACGCCGAACCTGTCTGCATGACGGGCGAAACGCGCAAAGACTATACCGGCCGTTGGCATCGCGAGCTCAGGCAAAGGTTCCATATGCTCTCGGACGCGGAATTCGGCCACGTCTGGCAGCATGTCGAAACCTACGACTTCCCGGAAACGCCGGAAGACTGGATCGCGATGGGCGAAAAGGCCGGCTTCAGGACAAGCCGCGAAATCTTCCGCTTCCCCGGCGATCTCTTCTGCTGCGCGTTCCTGCACGAGAAGTGAGGGATGGGTCGGGTGGACCGAGCCACCAAACCGTCTTGTTGTCATCCCGGCTGGAGCGTGAGCGGAAGGCCGGGATTGACGGGACATGCGGCTTCGCGCTCCCCCGACAGTGTCACCCCGGGCGAACAGAGAGAGACCCGGGACCTACTCGTTTCCAGAGCTTTCGAGACATGACCACTGCCGTTAGAGCGTCGTGCGAGTAGGCCCCGGCTGGGCGCTGACGCTTGGCCGGGGTGACATCGAGATGCGGAGCCCGCTCCTCGAAAAACAGAGGTGATGACAAGCAAAGAGAGCGGAAGCGATCGCTTTCGACAATGCCATCCTGGACCGGCGTGCAGCGTTCGCCTCACTTGTCTGGAATGACGTTTGTCTAAACCCCTAAACCCTTGTCCGCGCCTTCAGGGCCTGGGCGAGCGTGCCCTCGTCGAGATAGTCCAGCTCGCCGCCGACCGGCACGCCATGGGCGAGCTTCGTGACATTGACGTCGAAATGCGAGAGCTGGTCCATGATGTAGTGGGCCGTCGTCTGGCCCTCGACCGTGGCGTTGATCGCCAGGATGACTTCGGAAAACGCTTCCGTGCCGCAGCGGTCGATCAGGGAAGCGAGATTGAGGTCGTCCGGGCCGATGCCGTCGAGCGGCGAAAGCGTGCCGCCGAGCACGTGGTAGCGGGCGTTGACGGCGCCGGCCCGTTCCAGCGCCCACAGATCTGCAACATCCTCGACCACCACGAGAACGCTCTGGTCGCGCTTGGGGTCGGAACAGATGGTGCAGGGATCGGAGGTGTCGACGGTGCCGCAGACGGAGCAGATGCCGATCTCCCGGACCGCGACGCCCATGGCTTCGGCAAGCGGCACCAGAAGCTGATCCTTCTTCTTGATGAGATGGAGCGCGGCGCGGCGGGCGGAGCGCGGGCCGAGGCCCGGCAGTTTGGCCAGAAGCTGGATCAGCCTCTCGATTTCCGGACCCGCAACGTGTCTTTGCGTCATGCTCTATTTCTTCCATCCCACCCGGGCTGACGGCAACGAGAGACCTATCCCCTCACCCGGGCCTTCGGCCCGTCCTCTCCCCATAGGAGAGGCAATTCCAATCCGACTTCGCGGCTTGCTCCGTTTCCTTCTCCCATGGAGGAGAAAGTGGCCTGAAAGGCCGGACGAGGCGATCGGCGCCCGGAGCAGGAACCGGGCCTGCCTCATCCCCGAAGATGCCTAGAACGGCAATTTCATATCGGCGGGCAGGCCGAGGCCACCCATGAGTTCCTGGGTCTTTTCCTGGATCGCCTGGTCGATCTTCACGCGGCCGTCCGTATGGGCGGCGATGATCAGGTCTTCCAGGATCTCGCCTTCGTCCTCTTTCAGGAGCGAGGGATCGATCTTCAGGCCTTTCAGCTCGCCCTTGCCGTTGAGACGCACGGTGACCAGACCGCCGCCGGCAGACCCCTCGGCTTCGATCTCGACGATCTGTTCCTGCAGGGAACCCATCTGCTCCTGCATCTGTTTGGCCTGCTTCATCATTTTGAGGAAGTCCATGGAATACTCCTTCCAATACCTCACGGCGCCGGCAACAGCCGCGCGTCCTGTCTATCTGGGATCTGCATTTAGAAGAACAATGATTGGCGATCAATCATCTTCGTCGTTGCCCAGCGCCTCATTGAGCAGCGGGTCATTCAGAAGCGGATCGGCCATGGCCGCTTCGTCTTCTTCCGTGACCTGCACCTTCACATCGACCACTTTGGCACCGGGAAACCGGCCGAGCAATGCTGCAACAGTCGGATGCGACTTCGCATCGGACAGGAGCTGCTGCTGGTTGGCTTCCTGTTCCTCGTGAAGGGTGGGACGCCCTTGGGTGCGCGAAACGACCACGAACCAGCGCTGGCCGGTCCATTCCGTCAGCTTGCGGCCGAACTCGCCGGCAATGTCGGCAGGCGCGTCCTCCGTCGGCTGGATCTCGATCTTGCCGGGCTCGAATTTCACCAGCCGCATCTGCCGCTGGATGGCGACCTTCATCGGAATGTCGCGTTTTTCGGAGGCGAGCGCGACGCAATCCTGCAGATTTCTCAGGCTGTAGGCGGGCTGGGCGGCTTCCTGCGGCGGCGCAGCCGGCTGCGGCGCTGCCTGAAGCGCCGGCATCCCGCCCTGAATGGCGGAAAGCTGGGGCCTCCCGCCGGATTGCATGGCCGGGACCTGCATCGACGGGCCGTTGCCGTGCGGACCTGAAGGCTGACCTGACGACTGGGCGACGCCGACAGCCATGGCCTGCGAACCGCCCCCCGGAGGGGCTGCGCCACTGCCTGAAGGCGCGCTCGCGCCGAGCGGGTTCCGGCCGCTGCGGACCTGCTCCATCAGCTCGGCCGGATCGGGCAGATCGGCCGCATAGGCCAGGCGTACGAGCACCATATCGGCGGCCGCCAGAGGCTTGGAGGCGGCCTGCACTTCCTGAACGCCCTTCAAGAGGATCTGCCAGGCCCGGGAGAGCAGCCGGACAGAGAGCTTCTCGGCGAATTCCCGGCCGCGGCTTCTTTCGGCTTCGGTCACCGACGCCTCGTCGGCCGATTTCGGCGCGACCTTCATGCGCGTGACGAGATGGGTGAAGTCGGCAAGGTCGGTCAGAACGATCGCCGGATCGGCGCCGACCTCGTATTGCGCCTGGAGTTCCGCGAGCGCCTCCTCGACCCGCCCGGCCATGATGTGGCCGAACAGGTCGATGACCCGCGCCCGGTCGGCAAGGCCGAGCATCTGGCGCAGGTGGTCCGCCTCGATCGCGCCCGACCCGTGGGCCATCGCCTGGTCGAGCAGCGACAGCGAATCGCGCGCCGAGCCCTCGCCCGCCCGGGCGATCAGCATCAGCGCCTCGTCGGAGATCTGAATGTTTTCCGCGTCCGAAATCCGGCGCAGCAGCCCGGTCAGTTTCGACTGCTCGATCCGGCGCAGATCGAAGCGCTGGCAGCGCGAGAGTACCGTGATCGGAACCTTGCGGATTTCGGTGGTCGCGAAGATGAATTTCACATGTTCGGGCGGTTCTTCCAGGGTCTTCAACAGACCGTTGAAGGCCGCATTGGAGAGCATGTGCACTTCGTCGATGATGTAGACCTTGTAGCGCGCCGTCGCCGGGCGGTAGCGGGCCGCGTCGATGATTTCGCGGATGTCGCCGATCCCCGTATGGGAGGCGGCGTCCATCTCGATGACATCGACATGGCGGCCTTCCATGATCGCCCTGCAATGGGTGCCTTCCTGGGCGAGCCTGACCGTCGGCTTGTCGGCGGTGCCCGGCACCTCGTAATTGAGGCCGCGGGCCAGGATCCGCGCCGTGGTCGTCTTGCCGACGCCGCGCACGCCGGTCAGCATCCAGGCCTGGGCGATGCGCCCGGTCTCGAACGCGTTTTCCAGCGTCTGCACCATCGGTTCCTGACCGACCAGATCCTCGAAGGTTTCCGGCCGGTATTTCCGCGCCAGAACGCGGTAGGCGCCATCCTGCGAGGCAGGTTTTGCGGTCGTTTGATCGCCCATCAGTCCAAGCGCCGGCCCGGCGCCGTCTTGCGGAAAGCCTGTGTCATCCATGTGCTGCACCATAGCGGCTTTTTTGAAAAGTTGGACGGGCTTTTGCAAGTTTTTCTGTGCACGGAAAAAACAGGCCGGAGAGCCGGAACCACAGGCCCCTTTTGCCGGTTTCCATCAGGTCAGCATGTGTGTCGACCCATCCTCAGCCAGGAGCCGTCATGTCCGTCCCTTCGAAGCTCACGAACGATCTCTTCAGCCTTTGGGTTCAGGCCCCGATCGTCATCAGCCTGCGCTGCCAGGCGATAGCCGCAGCCGCCTGGACCGGGTCCGCTCAGGACACATCGGAAATCAACCGGATGGTGTTCGAAAAAGCCGCCGCCTCGGTGGAAAGCGCCGGGGCCCTCAACATGGCGCTCGCCCGGCTGGGCCTGGCCTCGTTCCAGAGCATGTGGCTCGGACGACGTCCCCAGATGTCAGGCCGGCAAGGAGGTGCGTTGGCCGCGGCGGCCGTCAGGCCCTATGCCAAGCGCGTGCGGTCCAACACCCGCCGCCTCGGCAGGCGGAAGGCGTAGGGAGGTCTCCATTTATCGCGCCCCTCTCCATCGTCATCCCAGACGCAGCGCAGCACAGATCCGGGATCGGAGAGCGTCAAGTCTTTGCTTGTTGGAAAATGGACGCTCCGTGGCTCACCGATCCCGGCTCGCGCTTCGCTTGGCCGGGATGACAAGGGTGGTAGGGATGATACCAAGCGTATTCTCGGTGCCGCCCCAGCCTTGTTGCGCCGGGGCCATCATGGGAGGTCCCGGATCAAGTCCGGGACGGCACGGCATGGAGTCCGTTCCTCACGCCTGAAACCTGTCCGGCATCAGGAAGGTCTGCCGTGCCTGGGCCGAGCCGAGCCTTTCGTCCGAATACCAGCCGGCAAGCAGGGACCGCGACACCAGGTCCGGGTTCTTCTCCATGAACTCCTCGAAGCTTTCATGCGGGGTATCTGCCATGCGTTCGGCGAGGATGCTCAGGAATGCCAGCGTCAGCGTGGTGTTGAACTTCTCCGGAACGCCAGCCTTGCCGGCCACCGCCTGAAGCGCGGTGCCGTACCGGGAGGCGGCGTTGAGAAAGCCGTATTTCCGCAGCATGCTGCAGGCAACGCCGATGTGGTCGACATGGGTGAAGCCTTCGGCATCCAGGGTCCCGCCTTCGAAACGGTCGGTCATGGCGGCGTAAGTCTCAAGCGTCATCCTCTGTCCCATCCTTCAGTTTGTGGCTGTCCGAAGCGTCCAGATCGAGGTCGTAGACCTGTTTGAGCTGGCGGATCTTCTCAAGCGTGGCTTCGGAAAAGGGCGGCTTGTTCTCGAAACTGTGCAAGGCGATCCCCTCGATCAGGTCGCCGAGGGAGATGTCCAGATGCTCCGCCAGGCCTTTCAACACCTTCAGGAGCCGCTTTTCCAGGCGCATGCCGGTCTGAACGCGTTCGATCGATTTCATCATGATGTTATATTGGTACCAATGTACCTTGTTGTCAAGCCGCAGGCCACAGCAGAGCGCGGCAGTGCGCAAACCGGCCGCGGGGTGGCGGGACATATTGCCGGAAGGAGAGGAAAGATCTGCCCGAACGCAAAAAGCACCGCGGGATTCCGGCGGCGCTTGTCGGGCAACTTCAACAATCTGATGAAGGGTGGGAGGCTGGCACGGCGACCCGTGCCGATGCTCGTTAGGGCTGCTTCCTTCCGGACCTGACCCGGTTGGCGAGTGGCTCGTCCACCACCAACCTCCCGAGCGCCTTATATCAGATGCACCATGGGGTTTGGCAAGGGGGAGCGGAATGTTTTTTGTTTGCCGGTAAACAGGCCAAAAACCCGCCTTTCGTCAGAGCCGGAGGGTCGCCAGTTTCAGTCCGAACGCCATGAAGACACGGCCCATGACACCCTTGAGCCAGCGCTGAAGCAAAGGGCGTTGATCAGCACACACCTGAGGACTGTTTCCAATGGTATGGTGCGGAGCCCGGGCGGCAGGCTTTGAAGAGAAGAGGGCGAGGCGAAAACTATTTCACATCGCGATCAATCTCCCCCTATGGTGGGCGAACGCAATCGGAAGGCCTTGATCCGATTGGCCCGCATCAAAATTCTTCAATGCCTTTGGAAGACGAGATATGTCCTTTTTCAATCTCAACCCGCGCCTGGAAGGCGACAGCTATTTCGTCACCGATCTGCCGCTCTGCGCCGTCCGGCTGATGAAGGATGCCAATTATCCCTGGCTCCTGCTCGTGCCGCGCAAGCCGGACCTGGTCGAGATCATCGATCTTGACGAGGAAGACCAGCAGCAGCTCATGCGGGAGATCGTGCTGGCAAGCAGGGTGCTGAGGTCGATCATCAATTGCGAGAAGCTGAATGTCGGCGCGCTCGGCAACCAGGTGTCGCAACTGCATGTCCATGTCATCGCCCGCTTCCGGGACGATGCCGCCTGGCCGGGACCTGTCTGGGGCGTGGTTCCGCCGCTGAGCTACGAACCGGAAAAGGCGGACAATCTGATCGAGCAGTTCCGCAGCGCCTTCACCTCGGCCCCCGCAACCGGCGAAGACTGACACCTGGCGTCCGGCTCCGGGCGCCCAGCTCCGGGCGTCTGGACTTCACTGCCCTCCCCACTTAGTGTCTGCGGCAGTTCACGTTTCGTCAGATAATCTCCAAGGATCCGAACATGCACGCCAGCGCCGCCGGTCTCCAGCCGATGGAAATGAGTTTTCTCGGCAATACGCTCGACCGGCAGTCGACGCGGCGCGGCGACACGGCCTATCTTTCGGATCTCCTGCGCAAGCCCGACACCCGGATCGTGCTCTCGACCGACAAGACGCTGACCCTGCCGAAGGCAGAGGCGGCTGCGATCGGGCACGGCCTTTCTGCCGCGAAGGCACTCGGAGCCGTTCCCGACGAAATGGTGTTTCTCGGCCTGAGACCGGAAACCGGACAGGCGCTCTTCGCCGCCACCGTGCCGCATACGGACGAGGAGCTTGCCGAGCGGGCGGACCTGACGCTCATCGACCTCAGGACCCTGGCGCTGCAAAGGCTGCTGCCGCCTGAGGACCTCGGACCGCTCGCCCAGGCCCGCGCGCTGATCCACTGGCACCGGACCCATCAGTTCTGTTCGCGCTGCGGCGAAAAATCCGTGCTTGCCGAGGCCGGTTACCGGCGCGACTGCCCTTCCTGCGGCGGGCAGCATTTCCCGCGCACCGACCCTTGCGTGATCATGCTGATCACGGATGGCGACAAGGCCTTGCTCGGCCGCCCCGCGCGGCTGCCGGAAGGCATGTTCACCACCCTTGCCGGCTTCATGGAACCGGGAGAAACCATCGAGCAGGCGGTCCGCCGGGAAACCCTGGAAGAATCCGGGATCCGTGTCGGCGAGGTCCAGGCGATTTCCAACCAGCCCTGGCCGTTCCCCGCCAATCTGATGATCGGCTGCTACGGCACGGCACTCTCCACCGAAATCGAAATCGAGGACGACGAACTGGAAGCCTGCAAATGGTGCGGCCGGGAGGAGCTGCGCCAGATGGTGGCCGGCACCCATCCGGAAGGCCATTTCGTCCCGCCGCACATCTCCATCGCCCACGAACTGATCGCCGGCTGGCTGGATGGCCGCATTTCATGACCTGGTGCGTCTACCTCACCCATCCGGAGGTCAGCATCGATCCGGATGTTCCGGTTCCCGAATGGGGCCTCTCCGACACCGGCCGGGAGCGGGCCGCGAAGGCCGCCTTCCTGCCTTTCGCGCGGGAGATCCGGACCGTCATCTCGAGCGGCGAAACCAAGGCCATCGAGACGGCCAAGATCTTTTCCGCACGCACGAATGTCTTTCACCGGGTCCTGCCCTTCCTGCACGAGAACGACCGCAGCGCGACGGGCTTCCTGCCGCCGGAAGAGTTCGAAACGGTTGCCGACCAGTTCTTCGCCGATCCCTACACGTCCGTGCGCGGCTGGGAACGGGCGATCGATGCGCAAAACCGGATCGTCACCGGCATCAAGAGCGCCCTGCGCCACGTGCCCGACGCCGACCCCGTCCTCTTCGCGGGCCATGGCGCCGTCGGCACGCTCATGATGTGCCACCTGATGGCCGCGCCGATTTCCAGGCAGCACGACCAGAAGCGCGGCGGGAGCTGGTACCGGTTCGACAAGGCCTGGCTGAGCACCCAGGCGGGCCGCCACCTGGGCTGGACGGAGCTTTAGGGCAATTGGGATGCGGTGAATACGCCTCTCCCGCCTTCTCCTCGTCATCCCGGCCAAGCGCGAGCGCAGAGCCGGGATGACGTAACGAGGGATCTGGCGCCCCCACGGTGTCACCCCGGGCGAACGCAGTGAGACCCGGGGCCCACTCGTTTCCAGAGCTTCGAAGCCGACCGGACTGCGCCTCATCCGCTGCAACAAGCGGATCAGCGAGTAGGCCCCGGCTCTGCGCTATCGCTTGGCCGGGGTGACACGGAGAGACAAAGCCGATTGCTGACAATCAGAGTTGGTGACGAGGCTTTTTTAAGAAACCTGCCATGACGGTGCTCAAGGAAGGGTGAGAAAGCAGAAAACCACATGTTCTCTGGAAGACCCGGTTTAAGCGGGCCTGGCAGGTCCAATCGCACGGCGGATCATGTTAGGCTTGGAGCCGGGATTCAGACACCGGAGCCAGCCGTGATCCGCCGATTTACGCATCTTGTTCTTACCGTTCTCGCCGCCTTCTCCTTCTTCTGCCTGCCGGCACGTGCCGGCCAGTATGACGCCCAGTTCCGGCAGTTCCTCAATGCGCAGGTGATCCCGGCGGCACGGCAGGCCGGGATTTCCCAGGCAACGCTCGACCGGGAGCTCGCCGGCCTCACGCCGGATACGTCCTTGCCCGGCCTTGTCGGACCAGGTGGCAAGGGCTCGCCGCCCAAGATCAATTTCCAGGCGGAGTTCAAGTCGCCTGCCCGCTATTTCCGCGACAGCCAGTTCAACGCGCTGGTGCCGCGCGGGCGCAGCCTGATGCAGAAACACGCCTCCGCGCTTCAAAGGATCGAGGCGCAATACGGCGTTCCCCGACGGATCGTGCTGGCGATCTGGGCGCGGGAATCAGGCTATGGCGGCGCGAAGATCCCCTATGACGCCGTGCGGGTTCTGGCGACCCAGGCCTTCATGGGCCAGCGGCCGGAGTTCTTCAAGGGCGAGCTGATCGCAGCGCTGAAGATCCTGCAGAACGGCGACGTCTCCCGCAAGGCGATGAAAAGTTCCTGGGGCGGAGCGATGGGCCAGCCGCAGTTCCTGCCGTCGTCCTTCTGGAAATACGCCGTCGATTTCGACCGCGACGGCAAGCGCAACATCTGGACTTCCGACCTCGACACCATGGCCTCCATCGCCCATTACCTGTCGGAGCACGGCTGGGTGAAGGGCCGGGACTGGGGGTACGAAGTGTTCCTGCCCGAGACCGTTTCCTGCACCCGCGAGGGGCCGGACAACCGCCAGAAGATCTCCGCCTTCGTCCGCGAAGGCGTCAGGCGGGTAAGCGGCAAGCCCTTCCCCGACCACGAACTGAACCAGCCGGGCAATATCCTGCTTCCGGCCGGCCGCTACGGGCCCGCCTTCATCGCAACGGAGAATTTCTACGTGCTGAAGGACTACAACGAGAGCGACACCTACGCGCTGTTCGTCGGGCATCTGGCCGACCGCTACGGCCACAATTCGGGCTTTGCCGGGGACTGGAAGCCGATGAAGGAAACCACCCGTGGCGCGGTGCGCAACCTGCAGCAGCGGCTGGAAGGCCTCGGCCACGATGTCGGCGGCGCCGACGGCCTGATCGGTTTCAAGACCCGGCGCTCCATCGGCAAGGATCAGGAAAAGAACGGTTTCTTCGCGACCTGCTGGGTGGGGTGACCACACGAAGCCTCGAGCCCTATCCGCCGGCCTCGCCATCTTCCCTGAGCTGCCGGAGCGCGCCTTCGACCGTCGCCTTGTAGCGCACGTTCGGCGGGCGGACATTGTGGGTGAACAGCATGCGCCGGGTCGGCTGCGTGGCCCCGGTGATGAAGAAGCGGACGCCCGCGCGCCGCGCCTTGCGCACCGTGCTCTCGATGACGCTTGCGGCCGTGGAATCGAGGAACGGCACCGCCGAACAGTCGAGGATGAAGTTCCGCCGCTGGTCGGCGATGCGGTCGAGCACGGTTCCGACCGTGGACGCGGCCCCGAAGAAGAAGGCACCTGAAATCCGGTAGATCACCGTATGGGGATCGCTGGCGTCTTCGGCATGATAGGCCTCGCGTCCGCCATTGGTGCTGTCGGCAACGTCGTCGAGCGGCGGCGGCGTATGGGTTTCGATGGCGATCGCCTTGGACATGCGGTCGATGAAGAGCACCGCGCCCAGCGCGAAGCCGACGACGATGCCCTCCGTCAGGTCGCGGAAGACGACAAGCAGGAAGGTGACGAGCAGCACCAGCGCATCGCCACGCGACGAGCGCATCAGCGCGGCGAAGGCGTGCTTTTCGACCATGTTCCAGGCGACGACGGCCAAGACGCCGGCAAGTGCTGCGAGCGGAATATAGCTCGCGAGTGGTGCGGCCACCAGCATGAAGCCGAGCAGGAACAGCGAATGCAGCATTCCGGAAACCGGCCCGTGCGCGCCGGCGCGGACATTGGTCGCGGTGCGCGCGATGGTGCCGGTCGCGCAGATGCCGCCGAAGAGCGCCGAACCGATATTGGCCACGCCCTGCGCCACGAGCTCGCAATTGGACCGGTGGCGGCGTCCCGTCATGCCGTCGGCGACCACCGCAGACAACAGGGATTCGATCGAGCCCAGCAGGGCAAAGGCGATGGCGTCCGGCAGCACGGCGAGCACCAGATCGGCGCTGACCGGCGGCAGGGACGGCAGGGGCAGGCTGCGCGGAATGCCGCCGAACCGTGTACCGATCGTCTCCAGCGGCAGGGCAAGGAGCGTGGCGGCGACCGAGGCGACGGCAACCGCGATCAGCATGCCCGGCCAGCCCGGCCGCAGGTGTTTCAGGCCGACGATCAGGACGATCGTCAGCGCGGCAATGGCGATCGCGGAGGGGGTGGCCGTGGGGGCCGCCTGCGCGAGTACATTCAGCTTTTCCAGGAATTCACCGGGCTCATCGCCCGTCAGCGTCAGCCCGAACAGTTCCTTGAGCTGACTGGCGAAGATGATGACCGCGATGCCGGCGGTGAAACCGACCGTCACCGGATAGGGGATGAACTTGACATAGGTGCCGAGCCGCAGATAGCCGGCGGCAAGCATGAAGACGCCGGACATCATGGTCGCGAGAAGCAGTCCCTCGACGCCGTGGCGATGCGCCGTCGACGCAACCAGCACGATGAAGGCACCGGCCGGTCCGCCGATCTGGAAGCGGCTGCCGCCCAGGGAGGAAATGAAGAAACCGCCGATGATGGCGGTGTAGAGGCCGCGCTCGGGCGAAACGCCCGAAGCGATGGCGATCGCCATGGAGAGCGGCAGCGCCACGATGGCCACGGTCAGCCCGGCGATCGCATCGGCATGCAATTGCGGCCAGCCGTAGCCTTCGCGCATCACGGTAACGAGCTTGGGCGTGAAGAGTTCCAGAAATGTCGGCCTGGAATGCTCCGCCATGTCTGGTCCTCCAACAGGAGTTGCCGATTGCGGCTGTCGTAAAGCCCCCATCGTGTCCTTCCGCCTTTCCGGGCCGCCTTTCAAGGCGAGATGGCGGCGGGACCGCCGGTGCAATGGCCGGCGGAGGCCGTCGCTGGATCATGCCGCCGTCATGTGGCTCACGCGACAGCAGGAATTTCGATCGATCCCAAAATGCCGGAGCGTCGCGTCGGCGTTCTTCCGAACACGAAACGCCCCTGAAAAACTCCGCGTGTCACCCTGCCGGGCCGCCGGTCGACCCCGGCTGAATGAGCCGGACGCCCCGCCCGCCCCGTTCGCTGGCCTGGTTGTCGCCGATCAATTCGACACCGCAGGCGTTGAGCGCCTCGATCACCTTCGTCAGCGTTTCAATCACCCCGCGCACATTGCCTTCGCTGGCTTCCATGCGCTGGATCGTCGGCACCGACACACCGGCCTTCTCCGCCAGCGTCTTCTGGTCGATGCCGGCAAGGGCGCGCGCGGCGCGCAGCTGAGCTGCTGTGATCATGGCTGGGTTATTCCTCGCCTGTTAGTATGAATTATTGACACATGGATAGTCATGTTTCAAGCATCAATATTGATGAATGAAGCATCCACTCCGATAGCGCCCGGGTTGCCGGGCAGATGATCGATACCCCCGGAAGCCCGCGCTGCCTAGGGTCTGTGGGGAATTAGGATTTGGCGGTGGTTTGTAGAAAGTCGCTCAGATCAAGAAGCAAAGTCGCGGGAAGGGTGAACCCTTTCAAGACTTTGCGACGCCGAGGTGAGCGACTTTCTACAAATCTCTTCGAGACACGGCGGATTTCGGTCCCGAGGGCGTCGGAAAGTCCTTGTGGTGGGAGACACCACCGCGGACTTCCCTCCTTCTCGGAGACCGAAATCCGACACGCGCCACGGCCGAAACCTAATTCCCCACAGACCCTAGGTCATCCCCTCATGAATGAAGCTGAAATTGCATCGGAGGCTTAAGCGAAACGCTCTGGCTATGATCTTTCAACAGTTATCGCACGATGCTCTAGGTTTTGGCCCAAACCGACTGACAACCTGTTGAAAGATCACTTCCAGCCGGCGTCTCCACATCTCGACAGGATATCGTCGACAACGGAGCCAAGCGGCACGGAGGCATCGATGGCCACCGCATTCTGCGGTATGTCTTCTTTCGTTTCCTGCAGCCGCAGGACGAAATCCCGCTCGGCGGGCTTGCCGCCGAACTCGTCTTCCGGACGGCTCGCGAGCCGCGCCTTAAGCGTATCCACGTCGACGTCGAGAACGAAAACACCATCGAACAGATCGACAAAATAACGGAAATTCCTCGAGCCGCCGCAGAAGAAGGAGACGGCGTGGCTTCGATCGGCCACCAGGGACCTGACCTTCTCGACATCCCAGAGGTGATGCCTGTGTGCGAAGGCAACGTCCGGATTGCCCTGGTTCTGCCGAGAGCCTTCCAGCGGCTTACCCGTCTCGGGATCGCCCTGATAGGCCAGCTCGCGGTCACCGTGGATGGCGTGGTAACCGCGCTGTTGCAGCTCAGTGGCAACCGAGGTCTTGCCCGTGCAGGAAACGCCTTCGATCAGATAGTTCCTGATACCCATTTCGCCTTCGTTCGCTGAACTGCGCGCGCATTGGCGCTGACCACGATCCCCGTTGCCTTCCGGCGCGGAGCGAACACGGTATACAAATGAAAGGTGACAGACAGATTTCCGGTGCTTTAGTTCAGGCTGACGCCGGGCAACAGCGCCGATCACGCGGTTCGCCGGTGTATGCCAACCAATTTTCACCGCGCCGTCCCGGACTTGATCCGGGACCTCCTCCAGGAGCGTGGCAGGTCCCGGCTCGGGGCCGGGACGGCATATCTGCGGCGCTGCAAGGACCGGGTGCCGGCTTTCCAGCGCAGAGCTGGCGGCCATGATCACGACGGCGGCAAGTTCGAGGTTTTCCGTCAGGTCGCTCGGCGCACGCGATTGATCCCCTCTCAGACGCTCACCACACCTTCCGGCGCGGTTTCCAGCCTGAAGGCGGCGGCCATCAGCGCCCGTGTGTAGTCGGTCCGCGGCGCATCGAAGATCTGTTCCGCCGGGCCGGATTCCACCACCTTGCCCTGGCGCATGACGATGACCTCGTTGGCAAGCGCGCGCACCACCTTCAGGTCGTGGGAAATGAACAGATAGGCAAGGCCGTGCGCCTTCTGCAGGTCGCGCAGCAGATCGACCACCTGGGCCTGCACGCTCATATCTAGCGCGGAGGTCGGCTCGTCCAGCATCACGAATTTCGGCTCCAGCACCATGGCCCGGGCGATGGAAATCCGCTGGCGCTGGCCGCCCGAGAACTCGTGCGGATAGCGGTTTCTCGTGGAGGCGTCGAGCCCGACCTCTTCCAGGGCCTTGGCGACCTTGCGGTCGCGCTCCTCGGCCGAGATCCCGGGGAAATGCACCTGCAGCCCCTCGCCGACGATGTCGGCCACCGACATGCGCGGGCTGAGCGCGCCGTAGGGGTCCTGGAAGACGATCTGCATATCCCGGCGCAGCGGACGCATCTCCTTCCAGGAGTTGCTCTGGATTTCACGGCCCTCGAAGGCAATCCGTCCGGTAGAGGAAATCATGCGCAGGATCGCCAGGCCGAGCGTCGTCTTGCCGGAACCGCTTTCGCCGACGATCCCCAGCGTCTGGCCTTCGCGCACCGTGATGTCGATGCCGTCGACTGCCTTGATGTGGTCGACCGTCTTGCGCAGGAAGCCGCGCTTGACCGGAAACCAGACCTTCAGATCGTCGGCCTGGACCACGACCGGCTTGTTCTCGTCGGTCGCCGGCGGTTCGCCCTTCGGCTCCGCCGCGAGCAGGTGCCTCGTATAGGCGTGCTGCGGATTGTCGAAGATATCGTTGACGGGACCGTGCTCGACGATCTTGCCACCGGTCATCACACAGACCCGGTCGGCGAATTTATGCACGATGCCGAGATCGTGGGTGATGAACAGCATCGCCATGCCGTGCCTGCGCTGCAGCTTTTTCAGAAGTTCCAGGATCTGCGCTTGAACCGTCACGTCCAGGGCCGTCGTCGGTTCGTCGGCAATCAGCAGGTCGGGTTCGTTGGCGAGCGCCATCGCGATCATGACGCGCTGGCGCTGACCGCCGGAAAGCTGGTGCGGATAGGACTTCAACCGCTTCTCCGCCTCCCGGATGCCGACCTGATCGAGCAGTTCCAGAACGCGTTTCCGAGCCTGGCTCTCGCCCATGCCCCGATGGATCCTGAGAATTTCCGAGACCTGCTTTTCCACCGTGTGCAGCGGATTGAGCGAGGTCATCGGCTCCTGGAAGATCATGGAAACGGCGTTGCCGCGCACCTTGCGCATCTCGCTGTCGCTCGCATGCAGGAGATCCTGACCGTCCATCATGATCCGGCCGGACGGATGGGACGCGGCGGGATAGGGCAGCAGTTTCAGAATCGAGAGCGCGGAAACCGACTTGCCGGAACCGCTTTCGCCGACCAGCGCGACGGTCTCGCCCTTCCTAATGTCGAAGGAGATGCTGTCGACGGCAAGGTTCTGCCGGCCGCCCTGGGTGAAGGCAACGGACAGGTCTTCGACCGAAAGGAGGGTATCGTTCTTGGTCATGTATCCTCCTTACGCCAGGCTCTTGCGCGGGTCGAACGCGTCGCGCACGGCCTCACCGATGAAGATCAGAAGGCTGAGCATCAGCGAGATGACGATGAAGCCGGTAATGCCGAGCCAGGGCGCCTGGAGATTGTTCTTGCCCTGCGCCAGCAATTCGCCGAGCGAGGCGGAACCGGGCGGCAGGCCGAAGCCCAGGAAGTCCAGCGCGGTCAGCGTGGAGATCGACCCGTTCAGGATGAAGGGCATGAAGGTGAGCGTCGCCACCATGGCGTTGGGCAGGAGATGCCGCCACATGATCACCGGATTGGACACTCCGAGCGCGCGGGCCGCCGAGATATATTCGAAATTCCGGCCGCGCAGGAATTCCGCCCGGACGACCCCGACCAGCGCCACCCAGGAGAAGGCGAGCAGGATCGTGAACAGCGTCCAGAATCCCGGCACCAGGACGGAGGACACGATCAGGATCAGGTAAAGCGTCGGGACCGCGGTCCAGATTTCGATGAAGCGCTGGAACAGGAGATCGGTCCAGCCGCCGTAATAGCCCTGCACCGCACCGGCGGCGATGCCGATCACGGACGAGGCCAGGGTCAGCGCCAGGCCAAACAGCACGGATATGCGGAACCCGTATAACAGCCGGGCGAACACGTCCCGGGCCTGATCGTCGGTGCCGAGCCAGTTCCAGTTGCCGATGACGCAGCCCGGATCCTCGGCTCCCAGCGGATAGTTCGCGCAACGCGCTTCCTTGTCCATCGTCCAGGACGGCGGCGCAGGCACCGGCACGGGCGGGTTCAGGTTTCGCGACTGGTAGGAATAGCGGACCGGCGGCCAGAGCATCCAGCCATTGGCGTCGATCTCTTCCTGGATGAAGGGATCGCGGTAATCGGTCACCGCCAGAAAGCCGCCGAATTTCTCCTCCGGATAGTCGACGAAAACCGGAGCCAGGATCTCACCCTTGTAGGACACGAGAATCGGACGGTCGTTGGCGATGAATTCCGCCAGCAGAGCCAGGATGAACAGAACCAAGAAGATCCAGAACGACCAGTAGCCGCGCCTGTTCGCCTTGAAATTCGCCAGCCGGCGCCGGTTGATCGGCGACAGGCGCGACTTCACGTAAGGCTCGTCGCGATAGGTTCGGGAGGATCCATCCTGCTCGCCGTATTCGATTTCCGTGGCCACATAGAGGGCAGGGCGCGCCGGATCGGGGCCGCCGGTGTCGTAGGCGCCCCTGTCGTAGCTCGCCGTATCGTGGCTGCCGCCTGCGTCGTGTCCGCCGCTGCCGGCATCGCTGTCATGATCGGAAACCATCGCTCAGACCTCCCTGCTTTCGAAATCGATCCGGGGGTCGATCCAGGTGTAGGTCAGGTCGGAGACGAGGTTCACCAGAAGGCCCATGAGCGAGAAGATATAGAGGGTCGCGAACACCACGGCGTAGTCGCGGTTGAGCACGGACTCAAAGCCCAGCAGGCCAAGGCCGTCGAGGGAGAAAATCGTCTCGATCAACAGGGAGCCGGCGAAGAAGGAAGAGATGAAGGCGCCCGGGAAGCCCGCGACCACGATCAGCATGGCGTTGCGGAACACGTGTCCGTAGAGCACCTGGTGCTCCGTCAGCCCCTTGGACCGCGCCGTGACGACGTATTGCTTGCGGATCTCGTCCAGAAAGGAGTTTTTCGTCAGGAGCGTGGTGGTGGCGAAGGCGGAGAGCGCCATGGCGGTGAGCGGCAGTGCCAGGTGCCAGAAATAATCGGCTATGCGCGCCGGCCAGGAAAGCTGTTCCCAATTGTCGGAGACCAGGCCGCGCAGGGGGAAGATGTCCCAGAAGGAGCCGCCGGCGAACAGCACGACCAGCAGGACCGCGAACAGAAAGCCCGGAATGGCGTAGGCGACGATGACCACGCCGGACGTCCAGACATCGAACCGGGAGCCGTCGCGTACCGCCTTGCGGATGCCGAGTGGGATGGAGACCAGATAGGAGATCAATGTCATCCACAGCCCGAGGGAAATCGACACGGGCAGCTTTTCGGCGATCAGGTCGAGAATCCGGATATCGCGGAAATAACTCTCGCCGAAATCGAACCTGGCGTAGTTCCAGAGCATGGCGAGGAACCGCTCCAGCGGCGGCTTGTCGAAGCCGAACTGGGCCTCCAGCTGCTTGATGAATTCCGGGTCGAGCCCCTGCGCGCCGCGGTATTTGGAGGTCACGCTGTCCGACGCCACGCCGCTGCCGCCCGAGGCATCGTTGCCCGCCCCGCTCATGTCACCACCGCCGCCGCTGATCCGCGAGGTCGCCGAGACGTCCGTGCCCTGAAGCTGGGCGATGACCCGCTCGACGGGGCCTCCCGGGGCGAACTGGATGATGATGAAGTTGATGGCCATGATGCCGACCAGGGTCGGTATCATCAGCAGCAAGCGGCGAAGGATATAGGCGCCCATGGGGTCGGTGCGTTCCTTTTTTACTTGGGCCTTCTGAAGCGGGCCTTCGGCTGTCGTGACAATGTAACGGCTGGCGTCATCTATTCGTCACGACAACCCGGGTGTCGCTTTTGAAACTTATCCGGCTTTGCCGAGTTTTTCCGCCTTTTCCTTTTCTATCCACCAGAGATCTTCGATGGGAAAGAAATAGCGCGGCGTTTCTTCCGGATAGCCGTAGACATCCCACATCGCGACGGTGTGAACGTTCTTGTACCATTGCGGTATCCAGTAGTACCCGGCCCTCAGAACCCTGTCCAAGGCCCGCGCGGCGGTGTTCATCTCCTCGCGGGACTGCGCGGCGATCACCTTGTCGATCAGCGTATCGACCGCCGGGCTGGAAATGCCGGCGATATTGTAGGTACCCGGAATGGCCGCCGCCTTCGAACCCCATATCTCGCGGATGCTGTCGGAAAGCGTCGTCGAGGTCGACACGCGCTGGCTGGCGATGTCGAAATCGAAGTCGTTCATGCGCGACTGGTACTGAGCCGGATCGACGATGCGCAGGGTCGCCTTGACACCCAGCCGCTCGAGATTCTTGATCATCGGGTTGGTGATCCGCTCGAAGGCCTGGGTATTGTTCAGGAACTCGATTTCCAGAACCTTGCCGTCCGGACCGATGAGATCGGATCCCTTGCGCGTATACCCCGCTTCCTTGAAAAGCTCGCTGGCCTTGCGCAGCAGGGAGCGGTCGTTGCCGGAACCGTCGCTGACCGGCGGGACGACAGGCTCGCCGAAGACGGCGTCGGGAAGCTGGTCGCGGAACGGCTCCAGCAGCGCCAGTTCCGCCGGCGAGGGGAGGCCTTCCGCCTTCATTTCCGAATTCTCGAAAAACGACTGCGTCCGGTCGTAGAGGCCGTAAAAGAGGTTCCGGTTGGACCATTCGAAGTCGAAGGCATAGCCGAGTGCCTGCCGCACCTTCGGGTCCTTGAATTTCTCCCGGCGGGTGTTGACGAACCAGCCCTGCGCGCCCGAGGGCCGGCCGTCGGGAAACTCGCGGCGGACCACCTGGCCGTTCTGGACCGCGGGAAAATTGTATTCCGTCGCCCAGTTCTTGGAGGTGAATTCCTCCCGGTAGAAGATCGCACCCTTCTTGAAGGCCTCGAAGGCAATCTGCCGCTCGCGGAAGAATTCGACGCGGATGACCGCAAAATTGCTCCGGCCCGCCGTGACGGGCAGATCCTTGGCCCAGTAGTCTTCCACCCGATGGTAGTCCACATAGCGACCGACGGCATGGTCGCCGACCTTGTAGGGGCCGGAAGACAGCGGCGGGGTCAGCGTCGACTGCTTGAAGTCGTAGGCGGAGTAATAGCGCTTGGAAAAGATCGGATAGCTCGCGGCGACTTCCAGCGGCAACTGGCGGGACTGGGTGCCGTCGAAATGCAGGGCCACCCGGCGCTCGTCCAGCACCTCCGCATCCTCGAGCGCCTTGAGAGGCTGGCTCAGCAGCGGATGTCCGTCCGCCTTCACAAGCATGATCGAGAAGGCGACATCCTCCGCCGTCAGCCTGGACCCGTCGTGGAAGCTGGCCTCGGGGCGCAGATTGAAGGTGAAGCGGTTGCGGTCCTCCGACACCTCCACCGTTTCGGCGACCAGGCCGTAGACCGCGTCCGGCTCGTCCCAGGCCCGCACCATGAGCGTGTCGAAACACATCTCCATGCGCGGCGGCGCGTCCCCCTTGAGGATGAAGGAGTTGAAGGTGTTGTAGGTCTGGGGATTCTGGTTGAAGTACCAGTAGGGCACCTGAAAGGAGAAGGTTCCGCCTTTCGGGGCATTCGGGTTGACGAAGTCGAAATGCGTGAAGTCCGGCCCGTATTTGAGATCGCCAAAGACCGACAGGCCGTGCCGGGGCCCTTCTTCGGCCGCGATCTCGGTGGCAAGCGCGGCACCGCGCGGCCAGGAACCGAGGCCCGTCAGCGCCGCAGCGCCGGTGAGTTGCAGGAGCTGCCTGCGGGAGGGCGAGAAGAACCCGCTCATTTGGCCGCTCCCGTCTTCGCCGCCAGGGCCTCGTCATACCACCAGATGGTCGGGAAGCCGGTGCTGTATTCGGGCATGTTCTCCGGATGGCCGAAGCGGTTCCAGCGGGCGGTCCGGGTTTCGTCGGAGTAGAATTGCGGCACCACGTAATGGTTCCACAGGAGAACCCGGTCGAGCGCATGGGTCGCGGCCACGAGGGTTTCGCGGTCCTCGGCGAAGATCACCTTGTTGATCAGGTAATCGACCGCGGGGTTCTTGATGCCCGCATAGTTTGCCGAACTCGGATTGTCCGCGGAGCTCGATCCCCAGAATTCGCGCTGCTCGTTGCCGGGCGAAAGCGTCTGGCCGATCGCCAGCACGACCGTGTCGAAATCCCGGCTCCGGACCCGATTGACGAATTGGGAGGTATCGACCAGGCGCAGGACCGGCTTGATGCCGATGCTTTCCAGGTTTTTCGCATAGGGCAGCAGGGTGCGCTCGCTGGCCTTGTCCCGGTAAAGGAATTCCACGCTCAGCTGCTCGCCCGTTGCCGAGTCGATCATCTTGCGGTCCTTGAGCTCGTAGCCGGCCTTGCGAAGCAGCTTCACCGCCTCGCGCAGGTTGGCCCGGACATTCTGCGGATTGCCGCCGACGGGGTTCTTGTATTCCTGCGTGAAGACCTCCGGCGGCACCTGATCGCGAACTTCCTCCAGGATTTCCAGCTCCTTGCCTTCCGGCAGCCCGGAAGAGGCAAGTTCGGTGCCGGCGAAATAGGAATCGACCCGTTTCAGGAGATTGGCCGAAACGATCTCGTTGGTGGTCTCGAAGTCATAAGCGTAGTTGAGCGCCTGGCGGACATCCGGATCCTGGAATTTTTCCCGGCGCAGGTTCAGGAAGAAGCCCTGCATGACGCCGGTCGATTTATCCAGGAAAATCTCCTTCACCACCCGGCCGTCCCTGATCGCGGGGAAATCGTAGCGCTTGGCCCACTGGCTGGAACTGCGCTCGACATGAAAGTCGTACTGATCTCCCTTGAAGGCCTCGAACTGAACGGCATCGTCGAGGAAGGAAATATAGCGGATTTCATCGAAATTATCGGTGCCGATCCGGATCGGCAGATCCTTGCCCCAATAGTCCGCGACACGCTCGTAGACGACCTGGCGGTTGGGTGAGAAATCCTTGATCCGGTAAGGGCCGGAGCCGAGCGGCGGTTCCAGGGTCGCCCGGGAAATGTCGCGGGGCTCGCCCTTGGCATTCGTCCCTTCCCACCAGTGCTTGGGCAGAACGTTAAGCTGGCCGACGATCTTCGGAAGTTCCCGGTTGCCTTTTGAATCGAAGGTGAAGCGAACCGTCCGCTCGCCGACGATTTCCGCCCCGGTGACGTTCTGGAAGTAGAACTTGCGCTGCGGATTGAGCTCGATCGATTTTTCGAACGACCAGACGACATCTTCCACCGTCACCGGCTCGCCGTCGTGCCACTTCGCATCCGGGTTGAGCCGGTATTCGACCCAGGAATAATCCTCGGGAAACCGGACGGCTTCGGCAAGCACGCCGTATTGCGCGCTGATGTCGTCCTCGTCGAGCGACGGTTCCATCAAGCTTTCGTAAACGACCAGGATGCCGGATGCGATATTGCCCTTGGGCGCGAGGATATTGAACGTGTCGAAACCACCGCTGTCCGGCAGCCTGACCACGCCGCCCTTCGGGGCATCTGGATTGACGTAGTCGAAATGCGTGACGTCGGGGCCGTATTTGGGTGTTCCGTTGAGGGCGGCCGCGTGCTGCCATTCGGGCTCGTCCGCCAACGCCGGACCGATCGTCAGGCCGCCTGTTGCCAGGCCCGCCGTCAGGCCCGTGACGGACAATGCGCCTGCCAGCGCGATCCTCGCTGCGGTTTCCTTCAACGCGCACCATCTGAACACCATCGGCTTCTCCGTCCCTTACCTGTTCCGCGGCCCAAATCAACGGGGCTGTCGGCAACCAGTGTAGGGACCAGCCGGGCAAACGTCACCTGCTGGATGGATTTATGACAGAAATTTAACCAGCCTGGGGAATTCCCTTTTCGGGCAGGGCTTCCCCGTTCTGCTTGGATTTGGCCTTGTGGGCATACATGCGCCCGTCGGCGACCCGGAGCAGATCCTCGACCGTTGCCGCATCGCCCGGATAGCTCGCGCTGCCGATGCTGGCCTTCACGTCGATGCTGGTTCCGGCGAACTCGAACGCCTGCGCGACACGCTCGGACAGGCGCTTGAGGAAGGCTTCCTTCTCCTGGCGGCGCATGTTGCCGGGGGTCAGAACGATGAATTCGTCGCCGCCGACGCGGGCGACCGTGTCGGTCTGGCGGGTCTGGTTCTGCAGCCTCTGACCGATCTCGATCAGCAGCTGGTCTCCGACCGAGTGGCCGTAATTGTCATTGATCGGCTTGAAGGCGTCGAGGTCCACATAGAAGATTTCGAAGCCCGATCCGGTGCGTTCGCACATGGAGGCGAGCTGATACATGCGGTCTTCGAGCAGACGCCGGTTGGCCAGGCCCGTCAGCGGATCGTGCAGGGCCATGGAACGGACCTTGTAGACCTCATTGATCAGGAGAAAGGCCATGGTGCCGAAAACCAGTGAAATCATGCTGCCGATGAGCTGGGTGATCCACACCTCGTTGCCGTAGTTGGACCAGCCGGTTTCCGGATAGCCGATCAGTTCCCAGTTGAGGCCGCCCGGCAGGTGGAGGGGCAGAGCGACATAGTCCTTTTCCAGAACGGACGGGCTGCCGGAGATGACGCTGTTCGCCGCACCGACCGCGTTCTTGTTGATCAGCGCGGTGCGGATACCGCCGACGACGTCCTCGATACCCGCGGCTGCCATCATACCGGCCTCATCGAGCACGAGGGTCGCAACGCCCCAGTAGGCCCGGTCCTTCATGGGCTGACCGGGAAAGGCGGCCGGAAAAACCGGGATCCGGATCAGGAGCGCGCGTCCGCCCTGCACCAGATCGAGCGGTCCCGCGATCACCACCTCCCGGCTCATCATGGCCTCGCGGATCGCGGGCCACTGCGTGCTGTTCAGCCGGTAGTTCAGGCCGAGCGCGGCCTGGTTGGGCTCCAGGGGGTAAACAGCCCTCAGGATGTTGTTGGGTGCCAGGCCGATGGAACGGATGGAGGGATTTTCCTCGATAAGGTCGCTCGCCATCTCCTGGTAATCGGCCATGTCGAACGGCTTGTCGTCGAATTGCGCCACATAGGCGCGGATGCCGAACCCGTGGGCGACGGTCCGGCTGATCTCGCCTTCAAGCCGGGCGCGTGCCTCGGACAATCCGGCGATTGCGTCCCTCTTGTGCTGGGCGACCAGCTCGTTGCGGACGAGCTGCCCGACATGCGCGGTGACCGCAATACCTGCGAGAAAACAAACAATGGCGACAACGGAAGCTGCGATGATTCCATTTGAACTCAAAAATATTTTTCGCGCCAGATGAAATCCCATACGGTTCTTGCCCGACCCTAGCCCATGCCGACACCATACTACGTAACGTAAGATTTATTAATTTTTCATATCACGCAAATAAAAAAGCCGGATACCTGACCCGGCTTCTCTTGTTTTAGACCGAACTACCTGTTCTTTGCTGAATATTACTCAGTCGGCAGCGGTTTAGGGGAATCAGATTGCTCACGAAGATATGCGATGATGTCGGCGCGATCTTCGGGTTTACGCAGACCTGCAAACCCCATCGACGTTCCGTCGACGAATTTTTTCGGTGCGGCGAGGAAGTGATCGAGCTCCTCGTAGGTCCATTCCGCGTTTTCCTCGCCGAATGCGACCATGGCGGAGGAATAGCTGAAGCCTTCGTGGCTGGCGGGCTTGCGGCCGACAATATCCCAAAGCGCCGGGCCGACCTTGTTGGCCCCGCCCTGCTCGAAGTTGTGGCAGGCGGCGCATTTCTTGGCGACTTTCTCGCCGCTCTCCGCGGAGGCTTCGACCAACCGCTCGGAGATCGGTGTGACTTCCGGAACCGCTTCCACTTCCGACGTGGAATCTTCCTCGGAGGCAACGACGATCTCGTAACCCGGCTTCCCGGGGATCGTCGGATGGAAGATGATGTCGGAGACAATGCCGACACCCATAGTCAGAATAAGAACCATCAGAACCGCACCTGCGGCCTTGTTCAGCGTGAAGGAATCCATTCTCTCCGGCTCCAAGCTCATACGCGTCCGGGCCCGCAACGAAGGCTGCGAACCCTATCAGCTTTTAGAAATTTGCCGGAACCTACAAATTTTTTGACCTTGCTGTCCATAGCTTTAAAAGGACATCTGATACGACAAACGGACGCGGCGGGCTTTTTTTCCCTTCCCGCCATGCCTTCCGGATCCATGGAGACCCTTTTGACTGCTGCACTTGTCATCATTCCAGCCCGCCTCGCGGCGACCCGTCTCCCCCGGAAGCCTCTCGCCGATATTTGCGGAAAACCAATGATCGTGCGGGTCGTCGAGCAGGCCCAGAACGCGGATATCGGGCCGGTCGCGGTCGCCTGCGACGACACGGATATCGCCGAGGCCGTGCAGGATCATGGCGGCAAGGCCATCATGACCCGGCCCGACCACGCTTCGGGCTCCGACCGGATCCAGGAAGCCGTCGAGCTTGTGGATCCGGACCGCCGATACGATGTCGTGCTGAATGTTCAGGGCGACGTGCCGCTGATTGCGCCGGAAGCGATTCGCGCGGCCTTCGCGCCCCTGAGCCTTCCGGAAGTTTCCATCGGCACGATCATGACGGAGCTGACCGATCCCCGGTACCGGGACAATCCGAATTTCGTCAAGGCTGTCACCACGCCGAACGGCCACGGCCACCACCGCGCGCTCTATTTCACCCGCGCGACCGCCCCGAGCGGCGAAGGCCCGCTCTATCACCACATCGGCATCTACGCCTACCGCCGCGACGCGCTGGCGGAGTTCGTCCGGCTTTCCCCATCCCCCCTTGAGATGCGGGAGAAGCTCGAACAGTTGCGCGCGCTCGAGGCGGGCATGCGGATCGATGCCTCAGTCATTGACAGCGCCCCCATGGACGTGAACACACCGGAGGATCTGGAGCGCGCACGGGCGGCGTACCAGCTCGGATAGGGCCGCGACGGCCCGAAGGCAGCCTGCCCGGAACGCCTCCGCTTCGAAATCCCGCGGACAGGGCGTTCCGGCATTCCAGTATCGACCGCCTGCTTTCACGCGCACCCGCGCAAAAGCAGGCCGGTCCAAAGGCGGAAAAGAACGATGAACGACAGAAAAAGAATCGTGTTTCAGGGAGAAACCGGAGCCAACTCGCACATGGCCTGCCGGAGCGTCTACCCCGACTATGAGGCCATTCCCTGCCCCACATTCGAGGATTGCTTCTCGGCAATGGCCGAAGGGTCGGCCGATCTCGCCATGATTCCGATCGAGAACTCGGTGGCCGGGCGCGTCGCCGACATCCACCACCTGCTGCCGAAATCCAGCCTGCACATCATCGGCGAGTATTTCATGCCGATCCGCTTCCAGCTCATGGCGCCCAAGGGAGCGGCGCTCGCAGACCTCAAGAAGGTCCAGAGCCACATCCACGCCCTCGGCCAGTGCCGCAAGATCATCCGCGAACTCGGACTGACCGCGGTCGTCGGCGGCGATACGGCCGGCTCCGCCCGCCAGGTGGCGGAACTGAACGACCCGAGCGTCGCCGCGCTCGCTCCGGAAATGGCGGCTGAAATCTACGGTCTGGACATTTTGCGCCGGGATGTCGAGGATGCAGCGCACAACACGACGCGGTTCGTCATTCTCTCGCGTGACAAGATGGAGGCTGCCTATAACGGCCAGCCGGTCATCACCACGTTCATTTTCCGCGTCCGCAACGTTCCGGCGGCGCTCTACAAGGCGCTCGGCGGGTTTGCCACCAACGGGGTCAACATGACAAAGCTGGAATCCTATCAGCTCGAAGGCCAGTTCTTTGCCTCCATGTTTTACGCCGATGTGGAAGGTCATCCGGAAGACCCCGCCGTCGGCCTGGCGCTGGAGGAACTCGCGTTCTTCTGCGCGGAGCTGAACGTTCTCGGCGTCTACCGCGCCAGCCCGTTCCGGGAAAAGATCAAGGAACCGGAAGCCAACCGCGCCCTGAGGCCCAACCCCCATTCCTGAAGCCAGAAAAACCGGCACCACCAGAGGACCACATGACCGAAACCAGATTTGACGCCTTGTGCATCGGCAATGCCATTTGCGACGTCTTTGCGCATGTCGAGGAAGATTTCCTGCTTCACGAAAACCTCATCAAGGGGTCGATGCGCCTGATCGACACCGAAGAGGCGGTGCGCCTGTTCGACAAGATGGGGCAGACCGTGCGCATTTCCGGCGGCAGCGCCGGCAACACGGCAGCCGGGATCGCTTCGCTGGGCGGCAAACCTGCCTATTTCGGCAAGGTCGCCGAGGATGAGCTCGGCGACAGCTACTATCACGACATGAACGGCACCGGCGTCTATTTCAACACGCCCCGCCTGAGGGAGTGGAAGCCGACCGCCCGGTCGATGATCCTGATCACGCCGGACGGCGAGCGCACCATGAACACCTATCTGGGCGCCTGTACGGAATTCGGCCCCTCCGACGTCGACGAGGAGGTCGTCGCCGCCTCCGCCGTGACCTATATGGAAGGCTATCTGTGGGATCCGGAAGAGGCCAAGAAGGCCTTCCTGAAGGCTGCGGAAATCGCCCATGCACACGGAAGGCAGGTGGCGCTCACGCTGTCCGATTCCTTCTGCGTCGACCGGTACCGCGGCGAATTCAAGTCTCTGCTCTCCGACGGCGTGGTCGATCTCCTGTTCGCCAACGAGCACGAGCTGAAGGCGCTCTACGAAACGGCCGACCTTGATTCAGCGATTGCCGGGGTTCAGGAAAGCGGCGCCCTGACAGCGCTCACGCTCGGCGAAGACGGCGCCATGGTGATCAAGAATACCGAGACGGTGAAGGTCTCGGCCCAGTCCGTCGACAATGTGGTCGATCTGACCGGCGCGGGCGACCTGTTCGCCTCCGGTTTCCTGTTCGGCCTCGCCCGCGACTACAAGCTCTCCGAAGCGGCCGAACTCGGCTGTATCTGCGCGGCCAGCGTGATCAGCCATGTCGGTGCCCGCCCGGAACGGCCGCTCAAGAACATCGCCTCCCAGAACGGCTACGAGATCTGACGGATAAAAGAGGCGCCCCGGTCCTGAACCGGGGCGTTCTGCGATAGAGGGCCGGTTCTGGATCACATCCCATATCGTGCGGGATTTGGATCGCCTCCGCCCCTAAGCAGCTTGCCGCACTCAGACCAAACGCTCGCCGGGAACCGTAACCTCTCGTACAGCCGATGCCACCCCCCGCAAGCGAGTTGATGCGGAATTGCAGATTTTCTGCAACTCTATGGACGGAACCGCCCCTGTCGCGTTGGTACCTGAGCCCGAGGGTCAGTCCGCCAGGTCCTGGACGCTGATGATGCCGCCGTTTTCGTCGAGACGGTAGATGATCGGGGTTCCTGTGCCCAGTTCCCGCTTCAGGATCTGTTCCGGGCTGAGCTGTTCCAGGTCCATGATCAGCGAGCGCAGGGAATTGCCGTGCGCGGCCACGATCGCCCGCTTGCCGGAGAGAACCCGGGGCAGGATCTCCGACTTGTAGTAGGGCAGGACGCGCTCGGCGGTCATCTTGAGGCTCTCGCCTCCAGGGGGCGGCACGTCGTAGGAGCGGCGCCAGATATGGACCTGCTCCTCGCCGAATTCCTTGCGGGCCTCGTCCTTGTTCATGCCGGTCAGGTCGCCATAGTCGCGTTCCCTCAGCGCCTTGTCCTCAATGGTCTCAAGTCCGGTCTGGCCCAGTTCCTCCAGAATGATGTCCAGTGTCTTCTGCGCCCGGGACAGATCGGAGGTGAAGGCCAGGTCGAAGGTCAGCTTCAGGTCCCGAAGCTGCTCGCCCGCCTTGTGGGCCTCGGCGATCCCCTGCTCGGTCAGGCCCGGGTTCTTCCAGCCCGTGAAAAGATTTTTCAAATTCCATTCGCTCTGTCCGTGGCGGACAAGCACAAGAAGGCGATCCATGCCGTTCTCCTTAAATCAATGACACGTCTAGATCAGCGGACGTTCAATCGAAATCTATTGAACGTCCAGAAGCTGATCGCTCTTAAAGTGCTAGAGCATCTTGTCTGCGTTCTCTTGAACGCAAGATGCTCCAGTTTAATCCGCCAGGCCGAGCACGTCGGCCATGGAATAGAAGCCGGGCTTCTGGTCGAAACCCCAAAGCGCTGCCTTCACCGCGCCGCGTGCGAAAAGCTGCCGGTCTTCCGCCCGGTGGGTCAGTTCGATGCGTTCGCCCTCGCCGGCGAAGATCACGGAATGCTCGCCGATAACCGACCCGCCACGCAAGGTGGCAAAACCGATGTCGCCGGTTTTGCGCGGATCCATGATGCCGTCCCGGGAGCGCACCGAATGCGCGGTGAGGTCGATGCCCCGGCCGTCGGCGGCCGCCTGGCCGAGCAGCAGCGCGGTTCCCGAGGGCGCGTCGACCTTGTGCCTGTGATGCATCTCGAGGACTTCGATGTCGAAATCGGAATCGAGCGCCGCGGCGGCCTTGCGGACGAGATTGGCAAGCAGGTTCACCCCCAGGCTCATATTGCCGGATTTGATGATCCTTGCATGACGGGCGGCCGCCTTGAGCGGTTCGTCCTCTCCATCGGCCCAGCCGGTGGTGCCGATCACGTGGACGATGCGGGCCTGCGCCGCCAGTTCGGCAAACCACAGGCTTGCCTTTGGAGCGGTGAAATCCAGAACGCCGTCGGCCTTTGCAAAGGCCGTCAGCGGGTCGTCTGTGACCGGCACGTCCAGGGTACCGGCGCCGGCCAGCTCGCCTGCATCCCGGCCCAGGACCTCCGAACCTTCCCGTTCCACTGCCGCAACGACTTCCGTACCTGAGGTTTCGGTCACGGCGCGTGTCAGGGCGCGGCCCATCCGGCCGCCAGCTCCAACGACAACCAAGCGCATCTGCCCCATACCGTTCCTTTCTGCAGCTATCGCAACGGGGTATAGCAGTTTCACCGATGGAGGCAACGCCTGATCGGCGCGCGCTCCGCTCCCGGATGGAAATTTTTATAGTGAATTGTAGCGATGAAACTTCGCCTTTACCTAAGGTAAAAGACAAGTTAAATTGTCAATGTCATGTGAATAAATTCATATTTACATTTCACCAAACATAAACTATGCGAACATACGACAATAAGGCCGGTTACCTATTCTTATCTTTGAGGTGAGAGACTAAGTTTTCATGTTAGAGTCGCCGAAAACCCTGGACGCCGGCGGCAGAAACAATATTTGGAAAAAGATCCGGTTCGGTTTCCGGTCGTAGAGTAAACAGAAGGAACAGATGTTTCAGGTTTCCCGCGGCCATCCAAGGCCCAATGCATTGCCAGCAGCGCGCGCCTTGCCAACCGGGTCGCTTTCGTCCCGGCGTTAAGGAGCGTCCAGTTGAAAGAGCGTTTTTCCATACCTTTCAGCCGGCTTGTCATGGCGCTGTTCATCTGCGGGCTCATCGGCACCGCGATTGCCCTGTTCTGGATCACCTATCTGGGCAGCCTGTCGATCGCCGAACATGAAGTCGCGCGCAGCGCCAAATCGAAAGCCACGCTGGCGCGGCTGGTTTTTACGCAGCACCTGGAACAACTTGAAGGCCAGATCCGGGCCGTCGCCTCCGATCCGGACATCCGCACCGCTCTTGAGAACAACGACAAGACCGCGGCCAAGAAGGCGATCGAACAGGCGACCGAGGGCATGACGAGCGCCGTCCTCGACATCCTGCTGATCGACCGCCCGGACGAGGAGAGCTGGGTCAACAGCAGTCTCGGCCTGATCGATCTGAGCCATCAGCTCCCGGTCAAGGTCAGGGCCGCGATGCCGCCCGATATCTGGGTTACCTACACCAATCACGATTCGGACCCGGTGAACGTGACCGCGGCGCTCTCCATTCTGGTTCTGGACCCTGAAACCGGCGAGGCGCTCGGCAGGATCTACGGCGGAACGACCGTCACCGACTCCTTCACCCTGCCCGGCGAACTGGCAAAAACGCTCCGGGTGCAGGATCTCGCCTTCTATCACTCCAACAATCTGGTTGCCGGCATCGGCGACCTGACGACCGAAGCCCTGCCGGGCCAGCTGCTGACCACCCAGGACGAAGTCGGATACCTGTTGCGCGACGACAACCTCTATGTCTACGCGCCGCTGATGCAAAGCCTCGACGGGCACCTGCTTGCCGCCGTCACCAAACAGCCGATCGACACGCTGCAGAAGGTTGAAGAGACCTACAGCCGCATGTTCACGCCCTTCCTCATCTACACGGCGGTGCTTGCGATCGGCGCCGCCTTCCTGGTCAACAGGATCACCACCGCCGGACTCGGGCGCCTTCTGGCCTACGCGATGAACCTGCGGCAGGAGCAACTCGTCGCGCCTCCGCAGCAAGGGCTTATCTCCGAGTTCAACAAGCTGGCCCGGATGTTCCAGACGGCCTTCGAATCCGTGCGCATCCGCGACGCCCAGTTCAAGGAAATGATCGACGGCTCGCTGCACGGCGTCCTGGTGCATGCCGACAACCGGATCCTCTATGTAAACGACGCGCTCCTGAACATGCTCGGCTACGATCCCGGGGCGCCCGCACAGCTCGTCGGAGCACCGGCGCTGACGATCTACGCCCCTGACGAGCACAGCCGCCTGTGCAGCTATTACAATGCGGGCGAAAACAGGGGTGCACCGCGCGCCTACGAAATCAGGGGGCTGCGCAAGGACGGACACACCATCTGGCTCGAGCAGCATGTGCGCGTCACGGAATGGCGCGGCGCACCGGCCTATTACGCGACGATCACCGATATCAGCGAACGCAAGCGCCAGGAGGAACTGGCGACCAAAAACGCCAATTTCGACATACTGACCGGGCTGCCGAACCGCCGTCTCCTGATGGACCGGTTGCGCCAGACCCTCCAGCGCAACAAGCATCTCGGCGAAATGACCGCTCTGATGATCCTCGATCTTGACCGGTTCAAGACCGTCAACGAAACCTACGGGCCGAGCACCGGGGATCAGGTGATCGAGACCGTGGCGACGCGCCTGACCGGCGTCCTCGGTCCGGAACAGACCGTTGCGCGCATGGGCGGCGACGAATTCGCCATTCTGCTGACCGATCCGGAGGACCGCTGGCAGATCGAGCAGATCGCCCGCGATATCCTGAGCGAGCTCGAAAAGCCGATCGAGCTGGACAACAATATCCGCGTCGTCCTGGCCGGCAGCCTGGGCATCACGCTTTCGCCCAATGACGGCGAGGACGAGGAAGCGCTCCTGCTTCAGGCCGACACCAGCATGTACCAGGCAAAGGCCGAAAGCGGACCCAGTTACCGGTTCTACGCCACCCGGATGAACGAGCAGACGGCACGTTCCGGCCAGATCGAAGTCTCCCTGCGCGAGGCCATCGAAAACGGCGACCTGCACCTGAATTTCCAGCCGATCATGGACTTCCCGAAAGGCAAGGTCGTAAGCTGCGAGGCACTGGCCCGCTGGACGGATCCGAAGCTGGGTGTCGTTCCGCCTTTCGAATTCATCAAGGTCGCCGAGGAAAGCGGCCTGATCATCCCGCTCGGCGAATGGGTGCTGCGCGAGGCCTGCGCCTTCTACCAGTCATGCAACCGCAACGGACTGCAGCTCGACGGTCTCAGCGTCAACATCTCGCCGCGGCAATGCCGCGACACCGGCTTCGTCAACCGGCTCAAGGACATTCTCGCCGACACCGGCATGGAGCCGTCCCACCTTCAGCTCGAGATCACCGAGAGCGTCATGTTCGACGACCAGCGCGTAAATCCGGTCGAGATCCTGGAGACGATCAGCGCGCTCGGCATCAAGATATCGCTCGACGATTTCGGCACCGGCTACTCCTCGCTGAGCTATCTGAAACGCCTGCCGATCAACACGCTGAAGGTCGACCGCGCCTTCATCAACGGCCTGGAACGGGACGTGGACGGGCAGGCCCTCGTTCAGGCGATCGTCTCCATGGGCCGCTCGCTGGGCATATCGGTCATCTGCGAAGGCGCCGAGACCCGCGAGCAGTGCGACCTCATCTCGTCCTTCGGCTGTTCGCTCATCCAGGGCTACAGCATCGCCAAGCCCATGTCCGGCGTCGACTTCCGCCAGTATCTCGGCCGCGTGAACGGTTTGAAGGAAGTTGCGGCGAAAGCGGGCTGAGGTTGGCGACCGAATTAAGTCTCGTCCGCCGCTGCAGGCGGATCAGCCAATACCCTCCGGGAGAACGCGCCCGACCCGAAAGATCAGGTTCGATGACGTGGGCTCTCCGGACGCGGCTGGATAACCCACCCGTGCTGTCCCGGACTTGATCCGGGACCTCCCATGTTGGCCCCGGATCAAGTCCGGGGCGGCTTGTTGGTGCCGCTGCGTTCCGACCCCGTAAGCGGACGATAACCCCCAAGGCCGGTCATCAAACGAAAACGGGGGCCTTGCGGCCCCCGTCTCATGTCTTTGTCCTTTTGAAGGAAAGGCTTATTCAGCTTCTTCCTTCTGGAGTTCCTGACCGGTGTCCTGATCGACGACCTTCATCGACAGGCGCACCTTGCCGCGCTCGTCGAAGCCCATGAGCTTAACCCAGACCTTGTCGCCTTCCTTGACGACGTCGGTGACCTTGGCGACCTTTTTCGGAGCCAGCTGGGAGATGTGGACCAGGCCGTCCTTGGCACCGAAGAAGTTCACGAACGCGCCGAAATCGACGCATTTCACGACGGTGCCTTCGTAGATCATGCCCACTTCCGGCTCTGCGGCGATGGAGTTGATCCAGTTGACGGCGGCCTTGATCGCCTTGCCGTCGGCGGACGCGATCTTGACGGTGCCGTCGTCCTCGATGTTGACCTTGGCGCCGGTCTTTTCGACAATCTCGCGGATGACCTTGCCGCCGGAGCCGATGACTTCACGGATCTTGTCGACCGGGATCTTCATCACTTCGATGCGCGGCGCATGCTCGCCGAGTTCGGAACGGGCTTCGGTGATGGCATTGGACATTTCGCCCAGGATGTGGATGCGGCCGTCCTTGGCCTGGCCCAGAGCGACCTTCATGATCTCTTCGGTGATGCCGTCGATCTTGATGTCCATCTGGAGCGAGGTGATGCCGTTCTCGGTGCCGGCCACCTTGAAGTCCATGTCGCCGAGGTGGTCTTCGTCGCCCAGGATGTCGGAGAGAACCGCGAAGCGCTCACCTTCCTTGATAAGACCCATGGCGATACCCGCCACAGGCGCCTTGAGCGGCACACCGGCATCCATCAGAGCCAGGGAGGTACCGCAGACGGTCGCCATAGAGGACGAGCCGTTGGATTCGGTGATCTCGGAAACGACGCGGACGGTGTACGGGAAGTCGTGATGCGCCGGCATCATCGGGTTGATCGCGCGCCAGGCCAGCTTGCCGTGGCCGATTTCGCGGCGTCCCGGGGAGCCCATGCGGCCGGTTTCGCCGACGGAATAGGGCGGGAAGTTGTAGTGCAGCATGAAGTGGGACTTCACGGTGCCTTCCAGGAGGTCGATATACTGCTCGTCCTCACCGGTGCCGAGCGTGGCGACCACGAGGCCCTGCGTCTCACCGCGGGTGAACAGCGAGGAGCCGTGCGCGCGCGACAGGATGCCGACTTCGGAGGAAATCTGGCGGACCGTGGACAGGTCGCGACCGTCGATGCGGGTGCCGGTGTCCAGGATGCCGCCGCGGACGATTTCCGCTTCCAGCTTCTTGAACTGCTCACCGAGAACGGTGCCTTCAACAGCTTCGCCTTCGGCGGCGTTGGTGACCAGAGCCTCGACAACCTTCGCCTTGGCGGCGTCGACCGCGTTCTTGCGCTCGGTCTTGGAGGTGATCTTGTAGGCGGCCTTCAGGTCGTCCTCGACCATCGACTTGATCTTGCCGAACAGCTCGGAGTGATCCGGCAGAACCAGGTCGCGCGGTTCCTTGGCGGCGGTTTCCGCCAGCTTGATGATCGCATCGATGACGGTCTGGAAGCCCTTGTGGCCGAACATCACCGCGCCGAGCATGGTGTCTTCGTCCAGTTCCTTGGCTTCCGATTCCACCATCAGAACCGCGTCGGCGGTTCCGGCGACGACCAGATCCAGGGAGGATTCCGGCATGTCGTCGACCAGCGGGTTCAGCACGTATTCGCCGTTGATCAACCCGACGCGCGCGCCGCCGATCGGCCCCATGAAGGGAACGCCGGAAAGCGTCAGCGCCGCGGAGGAAGCAACCATCGCCAGGATGTCCGGCGCGTTTTCCAGATCGTGGGAGAGAACGGTGATGATCACCTGGGTGTCGTTCTTGTAGCCGTCCGCGAAGAGCGGGCGGATCGGACGGTCGATCAGGCGGGAGGTCAGCGTCTCGTGCTCGGACGGGCGGCCTTCGCGCTTGAAGTAGCCACCCGGGATCTTACCGGCGGCAAATGCCTTTTCCTGGTAGTTCACGGTGAGCGGGAAGAAATCCTGTCCCGGCTTCGGTTCCTTTGCGGAAACGACGGTCGCCAGAACCTTGGTTTCGCCGTAGGTCGCCATCACGGCGCCATCGGCCTGACGGGCGACCTTGCCCGTCTCAAGCACGAGCGGGCGTCCGCCCCACTCGACTTCTACACGATGAATATCAAACATCATCTGTCCTTACAGCTTTGCCCGTCCCTTGGCTGCTTTCGGTACAGCACATGAGCGACGGACACGTTCCCGGTCGGCCCCGGACGGGCCGGTTACCGGCGGACAGGTCACGGGCAAGACAACGGGCTGCTTTCGAAATCAAACTTCAAGAAAGAAGCCGGCAATCCTGCCCCATGACGTGTCACGAGGTCTCTATAGAGCGTTTGCCGGGAAAATGGAAACGCTCAAGAGCAAAACCCAGAACAATGATCCTCTGCGGATCGCGTTATGGTTAAGTCCGCTCGCTTTCGAGAGCGTTTGAGCTTCGATCCTCCTGCGGGACCGTCCTGGCGGAGCGGCGCGGGAGCACGGGAAGCTCAAAGAGAAACGCGGCGGGCACATTCGCCCGCCGCGCAGTGTATTCAGAGGTCTTAGCGGCGGATGCCGAGACGCTCGATAAGCGTCTTGTAACGCTCTTCGCTTTTGCCGCGCGTGTAGTCCAGAAGGGACCTGCGCTGCGCGACCATCTTCAGAAGGCCGCGGCGGGAATGGTTGTCCTTGCCGTGATCCTTGAAGTGTTCGGTCAGGTTGTTGATGCGCTCGGTGAGGATCGCAACCTGCACTTCCGGAGACCCGGTGTCGCCTTCCTTGGTCGCGTATTCTTTGATGAGCTCGGCTTTGCGCTCTGCAGTAATCGACATCGCTCTTTCCTTTCGAAGAGTGGCGGTCCGTTGACCGGACGCGTTGACCTGCCGGGAACCGGCCTGATCCGAACCCCTCCAGAGCCGAGATGTCGGTCAGCAAAGGAGTCTTCCGGACGAATTGGACCTTAGTGCCCAATGGCGGCGGCATATAGCGGAAAACGTTGGGAAAAGCCAGGAAAATTTTGAAACCCGCTCCCTCGGCATCGACAAACCCAGCTTCATCCAGAAATGTGACAATGACAGGCGGTCCCGCTCCAGGACAAGGCTTGTTTCAAACCAGCGAGGTTGACGTGATCATCAGAAAAGCCAACCGTGAAGACGGGAGCGCCATGAGCACGATCCTGACCGAAATCCTGTCGATGTGGCGCAGTGAACGGCCGGGCGATGCCGGATACGTCCGGGAATATTATATCGACCACCCCGACACCATAAAATGCTCGGTCGCCGAGAGCGGCACCGGTGAAATCCTCGGGTTCCAGTCCCTGAAATTCGCCACGGAAAACAGCCCCTACGAACTGCCCGCCGGCTGGGGGATCATCGGCACTTACGTGGATCTCAAGGTCGCCCGGACGGGTGTGGGATCGCAGCTGTTTGCGGCATCGGTCAAGGCGGCGGAAGTCTCCGGACTGGCCATGATCGATGCAACGATCGCGGACACCAACGAACGTGCCCTTGCCTATTACGATGCAATGGGATTTGCGACCTACCGCACCGTGCCCGGCTTTGTCAGTAAATGCTACAAGGTTTTCCCGAAATGACGCTTTGCATACGGAAAATCCACCTCTGCTGAAACCGGCCGCATTGGCCTCGTCACCGCCGGTGCACGTCCCTCACAGGCCGAATACGTGGTCCTTCAAGTGCCGGAGAAATGTCAGGAACCCCATGTCGGTGCTGTTGCGCGAAACAAGGTCATCCACGGGCCCTCCATAGACCAGCTTGCTGAGGTCGGGCCGGTAATGCATGAACTCCAGCGCCGTGATCTTTGTCAACTTGCCCTCTTCCACCGCTTCCACGACCCTGCGCGTGTCCTGGACGTTCCACATGGAGAAATTGGCCTCGCCGGTGCAGGGGGCGTAGACGGCCGACAGGGTGCTGAAATCCTTCTGCCAGCCGTACTGGGCCCAGGCCGTCGTCGCGCAGTCCCCTGCGGTGCTTTCCAGTGCGACCAGATAGTCCTCGACGGCCGATTTGGCCTTTTCGTTGTAGGGGGTCACCAGATAGGCCTGATAATACAGGTTGAACGACCGCACGTTCCGTCCGCTTTCGGCCTCCAGCCGCTCGGCCAGATCCAGAAGATCCGCCGAATAGGCAAGCTGCTTTTCGACCTGCGTCCGTCTTCTGACGATGGAACTGGTGGCACCGCCGGACCGGCCTTCCCAGTATTTCAGGGCTGCTTCATAGTCGCGAACCGAAGCCAGGTAATTTCCATATCCGACGATGAACCTGTTGTAGTCATACTGCATTTCCTGTTCGAGATAAAAATACCTCTCGCGCAAATACATTTTGATCACGTCGTAGCTTCCGAATAACCAGACGCCGAACAGGCAAGAAAAAATAAGAACACATGTGAATACGCTCAGCTTCTTCTGGTAGCTGAAGGCTATTTTTGACATGACGTCGTATGACAGGAATATCGAAACTGCCGTGATCAGACCGCCGGCGATGATGATTTCGTACCGGAACTGATAGATGAAGAACAATTCCTTCGAATATCCGTCCGTATTCACGAAATAACCGAATACCACTGACAGCACCGCCACCAGAAGCGGAGACACGACACCGAGAAGTTTTAGGATTTCCGGCTTCATGGCGGCAACAACCCGTATTGGTCGGCAAGCTGTATCGTCTCGTTGAGATCATCGACGAGATTATGATTGACCGCAAAATTCGTGTTCCGCACCTGCAGGAAGCCGGTGTGGATCCAGTCGAGAACATCCTGGCGCCCGGCGAGAGCCTGGCAGGCGAAGCCGTCTTCGCAATAGGCTGCGATGATGTACTGGAACTCCGACGTGAAGAGCTGGAATTGCACCCACTCTCTCAAGTTGGGCTTGCGCATGCAGCTGCGGCTGCCGAGCAGCTCGGTGAGGTTTACAACGCGCTCACGGGTATAGCCACGCGCGAGCGCGTTGACGATGAAGCGCCGCTCGCAACTGTCCCCCAACTCCGGTTTGCCTTCCTCCTGCAGGAAAAACCGCTTCGCCTTGTCGTAGGCAGCGACATCCATGTCATATCCATGGTCCTGGATCGCCCGGATGTTCAGGTAATAATTGTTGAGCTCCCGTGACGTCAGGCTTTGAAACTCGTCGAAAAGCAGTTCGAGCAGAAACACCTCGTTGACCTGATCCTGAAAACTGCTGCCCTTGGGAACGTTCAGCAACCTCAGCCAACCGGCGATATAGTCGACCACCTGGTTTGCCTCGGCATAGCGTTCCGAAATCATGTAGGAATCCGCAAGGTCGAGCAGGTTCTTAATCCGGTCGAAGAGCTGAACCGTGTTCACGTGACGGGCCAGAAACACGCTCCCCTCGACGTGGGAATCGAAGAAGCCCCCCGCCTTCACGATAGCGCTCACGGAGTAGCCCAGCCGTCGCGGCTCGTCGTAATAGTCGTCCCGCAGGGCAAGGTCGTTCACCAGCGTTTCGGGAATGACGCTCGTGTCCCGGTAGTAAAAGCGCTCTTCCGTCGCCAGCCACGTGCGCACAAGGCGGTCCAGCCCGGCCAGATCGAGCTGGGCCGCGGAATGATCGAACAACTGCCAGAAATTCCCGAACCGACCCGTGTCCTCCAGCCCCAGCTTTTGCTGAACCGCGGCAAGGGCGATCGTCGCCGGGTCGCCGGACGTGGTGCCGGCGGACCGGTAGGACCCTGCGTAGCGATTGAGGTAACCGTTGACATAGCCGAACGGTTCGATCCGGTAGACGTCCGAAAAATGCAGATTGGTCTCCCGCTGGGCCCGGGCATTGGTTTCCAGGGCGAACAACAGATAACTCAGGAAAAAGAAAAACAGGCAAAAGGCGGCAGCGATCAGGATATAGCGCGCCGCGATCGTATTAAGTTTGTACCGTATTCTATATGTCAAATGCCGCATAACAATCCCGGCACCGATCTTAAATCAATGGAATAAGCACCACCCTTGCACCTTTCAAATACCAAATCAAGGATTGCATCCGCTCGAGGCACACCACTGGGCTGCGCATAGCTTCAGCCGCCTCACAAATGAAACACCCGCGTCGGCTGGAACCGGCCCTTGTCGATCGAGCCGATGGCCACCGGCACGTTGGCATGGCTGGCGAAGGCGACCTCGGTGTTGAGCGGCGCGTCGCGCCCCCTTAACAGAACGGCCATGCCCTTGCGGATCTTCGCCGCGTCGTCGAGCGAAACGGGTATCTCGACGAGATTGTCCATCGCCTCGCGCACCGGCAGCACGAATTCCTCGACAAGCGTCTCGACCCCTTCGCCCTCCTCGAGCTCCTGCGCGGCTTCCAGGATTTCGTCCAGGCCGACGAGATCGTCTTCGCCGAACGGACCGACAAGCAGGCGGCGCAGAGCGGTGACGTGTCCGCAGGTGCCGAGACGGCGGCCGAGGTCGCGGGCGAGCGCGCGCACATAGGTGCCCTTGCCGCATTCGGCTTCGAAGACGGCCCGGTCGCCGTCGGGGCAGTCGACCAGGTCCAGCCGGTGGACGTCGATGGGCCGGGCTTGCAATTCGACCTCCTCGCCATCGCGGGCAAGATCGTAAGCGCGCTCGCCGGCCACCTTGATCGCCGAGAATTTCGGCGGCACCTGCTGGATCGTACCGGTGAACTCGCCGAGCACGGCGGTAATCTCACCGGCTGCCGGCCGGACACCGGAGGTGGCGATCACCGCGCCTTCCGTGTCGTCGGTGTCGGTTTCCACGCCCCAGGTCACCTCGAAGCGGTAGACCTTGCGGCCGTCCATGACGAAGGGCACCGTCTTGGTGGCTTCGCCGAAGGCAACGGGCAGAAGACCGGAGGCCCGCGGGTCCAGCGTGCCCGCGTGGCCGACTTTCTCGGGCGAAAAGATCCGCTTGATCTTGCCGAGCGCCTCGTTCGACGTGATGCCATAGGGCTTGTCGAGCACCAGCCAGCCGCTGATCGCGTTCTTCTTTCTCTTGATCTGTTTCTGCCGTGCCATGTCGGGTTCGATCCGGACGTTACGATTGGTTTTCAGAGGCTGCTGAACATTGTCATTGGAAGCAAGCCGGACGAGACGTTGTGCATCAGGTTGTTATCCCGGCCAAGCCCAGCGCGCGCCGGGACCCAGGACTCCCGGGCCGACGAATTTCGGACTTCGGCAACCTCTAGGTTTCCTAGGTCCCCGCTTTCGCGGGGATGACATCAGTTGGTGCGGCCACACTGAACCGCTCAATCCATTCCTTGCATCGGCACCTAAGCCGGAAAGCCGTGGGTGACAAGACGGTGAAATCCGCAAATCCGGAAGGATTATTCCTCTTCGTCCGCGCCCAGGTCCCGGGCGACATCCGGCGAGTGCAGGAGCGTGCCGATGCGGTCGTCGTCGTCGAAGCGGGTGTCGAGCACGAAGCGCAGATCGGGCATGTATTTCATCGTCAGCCGCCGGGAGACCTGGCCGCGCAGGTATTTGGCGCTGCGGTTGAGCGCCTTTTCGACCTTGTCCGCGTTCTTGCCGCCGAGCGGCATGACCAGGCAGGTCGCGAGCCGCAGGTCCGGCGTCATGCGCACTTCGGGAATGGTGACGATCACCCCGTCCAGATCCGGATCGGAGAATTCGCCACGGGTGAAAATGTCCGACAGCTCCTTGCGCACCGTCTCGCCCACGCGCAACTGGCGCTGGGACGGGCCGCGGCTGTCTTGTCCGTGATGTCTTGCCATTGTTTTGGTCCTAGCCACCGTCGTTCCGGACAAGCGCAGTGCACACTGCGCGCAGATCCGGAATCCAGCGCTTACGCCGCGCCTTTGGCGCGTCCATTTGTAAAAAAGAGCGCGCTTTCGCGCGCCCTCATATCTGGATCCCGGATTGGCGTGCGGCCATGGCCGCACCGGTCCGGAATGACGTGTCCTGCCTCGGGTTCAGAGCGTGCGTGCGATCTGCTCGACGCGGAAGCACTCGATGATGTCGCCCGGACGCATGTCCTGGTACTTCACGAAGTTCATGCCGCATTCCTGACCGGACTCGACGCTCTTGACCTCGTCCTTGAAGCGCTTGAGCGTGCCCAGTTCGCCTTCGTGGATGACCACGTCGTCGCGGATGAGGCGAACGTTGGCGCCGCGTTCCACGACACCCTCGGTAACCAGACAGCCTGCCACCTTGCCGACCTTGGAGATGTGGAAGATTTCCTTGATCTCCGCATTGCCGAGGAAGGTCTCGCGGCGTTCCGGCGACAGCATGCCGGAGAGAGCCGCCTTGATGTCGTCGACGAGATCGTAGATCACGTTGTAGTAACGGATCTCGATGCCTTCCTTGGCGGCCGATTCACGGGCCTGCTTGTTGGCACGCACGTTGAAGCCGATGATCGGGGCCTTGGAGGCCGACGCCAGGGTCACGTCGCTTTCGGTGATGCCACCGACGCCGGAGAGCAGGATCCGCGCTCCGACTTCCTCGTTGCCGAGTTCGTTCAGCGCCTGTGCAATCGCTTCCGCGGAGCCCTGCACGTCGGCCTTGAGGACCAGCGGGAACTCCTTCCTTCCGGTTTCCTGCAGACGGTTCATCATCTGCTCGAGCGAACCGCGCGTGCCCGACGCGACCACGGAGGCCTTTTCGCGGATCTGGCGCTGACGGTAGTCGGTGATTTCACGGGCGCGGGCTTCGTTTTCAACGACCGCGACCATGTCGCCGGCTTCCGGCGTGCCCTGGAAGCCCAGAACCTCGACCGGCTTGGCGGGACCTGCTTCCTTCACCTGATTGCCGTTTTCATCGAGCATGGCGCGGACGCGGCCCCACTCGGCGCCGGCGACCAGGATGTCACCCGGCTTGAGCGTGCCCTTCTGCACCAGAACGGTGGCCACCGGCCCCCGGCCGCGGTCGAGCTGGGCTTCGATGACGATGCCTTCCGCGGTGCGGTCCGGGTTGGCCTGAAGTTCCAGGACTTCCGACTGCAGCAGGATCATTTCCAGAAGCTTGTCGAGACCCTGGCCGGTCTTCGCGGAGACTTCCACGTCGATGACGTCGCCGCCCATGGATTCCGTCACCAGCTCCTCGCTCAGAAGCTCGGTACGCACCCGGTTCGGATCGGCGCCCTGCTTGTCGATCTTGTTGATCGCGACAATGATCGGAGCGTCTGCCGCCTTGGCGTGCGCAATCGCTTCCTTGGTCTGCGGCATGACACCGTCATCGGCCGCAACGACCAGGATCACGATATCGGTCGACTTGGCGCCACGGGCGCGCATCTGCGAGAAGGCCGCGTGGCCCGGCGTATCGATGAAGGTGATCTTCTGACCGTCCTGATCCACCTGATAGGCGCCGATATGCTGGGTAATGCCGCCGGCTTCGCCGGTGACCACCTTGGACTTCCGGATGGCGTCGAGCAGCGAGGTCTTGCCGTGGTCGACGTGACCCATGATGGTCACGACCGGCGGACGCGGCTTCATCGCGGACGCTTCGTCTTCCTGGGTGAACAGGCCTTCTTCCACGTCCGCTTCGGAAACGCGCTTGACCGTGTGGCCCATTTCCTCGGCGATCAGTTCGGCCGTATCGGCATCGATCACGTCGTTGATCTTGAGCATCTGACCCTGCTTCATCAGAAGCTTGATCACGTCGACGGCGCGCTCCGCCATGCGGTTGGCCAGTTCCTGAATGGTGATGGCTTCCGGCAGCACGACTTCGCGGGAAATCTTCTCGCGGACCACCTGCTGCTGGCCGCGCTTGGCCTTTTCCTGACGGCGGCGCATGGAGGCGAGCGAACGGGCGCGCTGCCCGTCGTCACCGCCGGTTGCTGCGGAGATCGTCAGCTTGGACCGGCGGCGGTCCTCGCCGCCACGCGGACGCGGTGCGGGAGCCGGAGCCTGCTTCGGACGCTTGACGGCGCGCAGGCCCTTGTTGCCGCGATCCTCGTCTTCGCTTTCCGCGCGCGGTTCCTTGGGACGCGCTGCGGCCGGCGCCTTGCTCTTGCCCATGTCGTCCAGGCTCGGCGGCTTGCCGCCATCCGCGTGGGCCGGCTGGCGCGCTGCGGCGCGTTGCGGTTCCGCATCCGCGGATTTCGGCGCTTCGGCTGCGGCAGCCGGGGCTTCCGCTGCGGTTTCTTCAGGCTGTTCGGCTGCCCGCGTCGCTTCCTCGGCTTCGCGTTTCGCGCGCTCCTCGGCCTCAGCCTTGGCCCGGGCTTCTTCCTCAGCCTGGCGCTGCGCGGCTTCGGCGGCGCGGCGCTTTTCTTCTTCCTCGCGGTGCTTGCGCTCTTCGACTTCACGCACCTGAGCCATCTGGAGAGCTGCGGCACGGGCCGCGGCTTCTTCCTTGGTCAGGGTGCGCAGAACGTTGCCGTTGCCTTTCTGGCGCTGGCCGGAGGCCGCGCGGCGGGCCTGCTTGGCGGCCTGCGGATCAGGCTGCTGCGGCCGGCGCGGCGCTTCGGAAGGGGTGTCGAGACGTTGCGTCGTCGGCGCCGCCACTTCCGGTTTCGGCTCCTGCCCCGGAATTACAACACGGCGCTTCTTCTTTTCCACGACGACGGCCTTCGACCGGCCATGCGAGAAGGACTGCCGAACAGTTCCCTGATCGCCACCTCGCTTGAGGCCGAGCGTCTTGCCACGCTCAACGCTGATTGTCTTGTCGCCCGGATTTTTCGTATCGCTCATATTGCC
>ENA-ORCZ01000119-ORCZ01000119.1-marine-metagenome-genome-assembly--contig:-NODE-119-length-82075-cov-4.284787_pt1 | contig 82075 bp, 81 predicted proteins | sample MGYA00237785_ERZ508519 | MGnify/ENA primary metagenome ERZ508519 (study PRJEB26189, sample SAMN06268790) | marine metagenome | isolation source: Bioluminescent Bay, La Paraguera, Puerto Rico | place...
AACGCCACCACCTGCACGCCCGGCCCGTGGCACATCACCCGGATGCTGCAGGCCGCCGACAGCTTTCCGATGAACCTTCTCTTCGCCGGCAAGGGCAACGCCTCGCTGCCGGCCGCGCTCGAGGAGCAGGTGATGGCGGGGGCGGCTGCCCTGAAGATTCACGAGGACTGGGGCTCCACACCGGCGACCATCGACAATTGCCTGTCGGTTGCCGATGAATATGACGTCCAGGTGATGATCCACACCGACACCTTGAACGAATCCGGCTTTGTCGAGAACACCACCGCCGCGTTCAAGAACCGCACCATCCATGCCTTTCACACGGAAGGCGCCGGGGGCGGCCATGCGCCCGACATCATCAAGGTTGTCGGCGAAGCGAACGTCATTCCGTCCTCCACCAATCCGACCCGGCCCTACACGGTCAACACGCTGGAAGAGCATCTCGACATGCTCATGGTCTGCCACCACCTGCACAAGGACATTCCGGAAGACGTCGCCTTTGCCGAAAGCCGCATCCGCAAGGAAACCATCGCGGCGGAAGACATTCTCCACGACATGGGCGCCTTCTCGATCATTTCCTCCGACAGCCAGGCCATGGGCCGTGTCGGCGAAATCATCATCCGCACGATGCAGACCGCCCACAAGATGAAGATGCAGCGCGGGCGTCTTGCGGACGAGACCGGTGAGAACGACAATTTCCGCGTCAAGCGCTACATCGCCAAGACCACCATCAACCCGGCCATCGCCCATGGCCTGGACGAGTACATCGGTTCCGTCGAAATCGGCAAGCTGGCGGATCTCGTGCTGTGGGAGCCGAAATTCTTCGGCATCAAGCCGGCGCTCGTGCTCAAGCTCGGCTCGATTGCGACCGCCCCGATGGGCGACCCGAACGGTTCCATCCCGACACCCCAGCCGGTGCATTACCGGCCGATGTTCGCCTCCTACGGCAAGATGATGACGCACAGCCGCGTCACCTTCGTCTCCCAGGCGGCCTATGACACCGGCGTCAAGAACAACGCAGGCCTCGACAGCCTCGTGCTTCCGGTCAAGAACACCCGTGGCGGGATCTCGAAAAAGTCCATGATCCACAACAACATGATGCCCGAGATCGAAGGGCACCCGGAAACCTATGAAGTCCGTGCCGACGGCGAGCTGCTGACCTGCGAACCGGCGGATGTCCTGCCGATGGCACAGCGCTATTTCCTGTTCTAGTTTCAGGAAACAGGAACTGGAAGAGGGACACCATGTACAAGATCATCGGATTTCCGCGCACCCGCGCCATGCGGGTGATCTGGATTCTGGAGGAACTCGGAGAGCCTTACGAGCTCAATCCGGCCTTGCCGCATTCCGACGCAGTGACCTCCCTGACAACCGACGGCAAGGTGCCGATCCTCGTCACGGACGGAACGGCGCTGACGGATTCCGTTGCCATCTGCACCTATCTCGCGGACAAGTCCGGCAGGTTCACCTTTCCCGCCGGCACGCTCGACCGCGCCAGGCAGGACAGCTTCACCCAGCTTGGCGTCGATGTCCTCGAAGGGGCGCTCTGGACCGCCGCCAAGAACACTTTCATTCACCCGGAAGAGGTGCGCGTTCCGGCGGTGAAGGAAGTCTGCCGGATGGAATTCGCCCGCGGCCTGAAGACCTTGGAGCAGCGGTTCGGCGACGGACCGTTTGTCATGGGCGAAACCTTCACCATTGCCGACATCATCATCGGCCACTGCTTCTCATGGGCAATGGCTGCCAAATTCGAGCTGCCAAAGGATGGCCCGCTCGCCGGCTATATCAAGCGACTGAGTGAACGGCCCGCCTTTCAGGCAATGATGGCTAAGGTGATGGAAGCCGCATGATCCGCGTTAACAAGATCCACCCCGCAGGCACATGGACGGCAGCCCCTGCCGACCGGATCACCCTTGACCTTGACGATCGTTACCGCCGCCGGGCGGTTCTCGCCGGGGCGGGCGGCCTGACCTTCCTCCTGGACGAACCCTCGGCCGTCCATCTGCACCATGGCGACGGGCTGGAGCTGGAAGACGGCCGGCTTGTCGAAGTGCTGGCCGAGCCGGAGGATCTTGTCGAGATCTTCGCCGAGGACGCGACCCATCTGGTTAAAATTGCCTGGCATCTCGGCAACCGGCACCTGCCGACACAGCTGATGGGTGAAAGCCTGCGCATTCGCCGCGATCACGTGATCGAGGACATGGTTCTGAAGCTCGGCGGCAAGGTCGTTCCGCTTTCCGCGCCGTTCGACCCCGAAGGCGGCGCCTATGGCCACGGCCGCACCCATGGCCACGATCACTCTCACGATCACTCGCATGATCACGGGCATCATCATCACCAGCACGCCCACGATCACGGACACGGGCATACCCATGACTGACGGAGTGTCCCTGGCCGCGCTCTACCGGCTGCAGGCCCTCCTGTCGCCAGCCTTCCCGATCGGTGCCTTCACCTACAGCCATGGCCTGGAGCAGGTGATCGATCAGGGCATGGTCTCGAACGCGGCGGAGCTCACCGCCTGGCTCGGGGACATTCTGCGCTACGGCGCCGGCCGCGGCGATGCCATCCTGATGAAGGAAAGCCTGCGGGCCGCCGCCCGGAGCGACGCGGAGGCTGTCGGCACGTTGCGTGAACTGGGCCTTGCGCTGCAGCCGTCGAAGGAACGCCACCTGGAAACGAGCGCCCTCGGCACCGCCTTCCTTGGCGCCGTTGAAAAAAGCTGGCTGCCGGAAACGCCGACACCGGCTGCGGACTTCTTCCGTTCGCTGGCGGACGCTGATGACGGGCCTTGGCCCTATCCGGTGGCCCTCGGTCTTGTTGCAGCCGCGCACGACCTGCCGGAGGCAGCGGCGCTGACCGCGTTCCTGCATGCCTTTGCCGCCAACCTGATTTCCGTCGCCGTCCGCGTCGTGCCGCTCGGCCAGAGCGACGGCCAGAGGGTGCTCGCAGGTCTTGAACCCGTCATCTTCGAGATTGCGGAAGAGGCAGCGTTGGCCGGCCTCGACGATCTCGGCACCTCCACCTTCCTGGCCGATATCGCCTCCATGGCTCACGAAACCCAGTATTCGAGGTTGTTCCGCTCATGAGTTCGAAGAACGGCCCCCTGCGCGTCGGCATTGGCGGTCCCGTCGGCGCCGGCAAGACCACGTTGACCGAAAAGCTGTGCAAGTCCATGCGCGAGCGCTTTTCGCTCGCCGTCATCACCAACGACATCTACACCAGCGAGGACGCCGAGGCACTGATGCGCGCCCAGGCACTCACCAGCGACCGCATCCGCGGCGTCGAGACCGGCGGCTGCCCGCACACGGCGATCCGCGAGGATGCCTCGATCAACCTTGCCGCGGTTGCGGACCTCACCCGATCGATCCCGGACCTCGACCTGATCCTGATCGAATCCGGCGGCGACAATCTCGCCGCGACCTTCTCGCCGGAACTTGCCGACCTGACGCTCTACGTCATCGATGTTGCCGCCGGCGAGGAGATCCCGCGAAAAGGCGGGCCCGGCATCACCCGCTCCGACCTCCTCATCATCAACAAGACCGACCTTGCGCCCTATGTCGGCGCAGATCTCGACGTCATGGACCGCGACGCCAGGAAAATGCGCAAGGACCGGCCCTTCGTCTTCGCCAACATGAGGGCGGGCGAGGGCATCGGATCCGTGGTAGAGTTCATCGTCCAAAAGGGTGGGCTGAGCGGATAATTCTCAACATGTTGCTTCAATGATTGCCGGCAGACAGGACGCCTGCGCGCAGAACAATGCGCTCTGGTGCGATACGGTCTTGAAGGCTGCAGGGGCAAGAACCGAGTTTCACGGCGGTTACTGGATCGCCCGGGAAAAGGTCCTGCCGCTCTATCCCAGTATTGTCACGCTTGCCGCCAGGCCCGCGGCCGATCTCTATGCTGCTCTGGAAACCCTGCCGCAAAGGGCTGCCGTCAAAGACAGTTTCGACAGCCTTGACCTTTCGCCACTCGGCTTCCGCAAACTCTTCACCGGCACCTGGCTGTTCCGCCCGCCGGTCAGCGAAAAGCGGCCGCCGATCAGTTCCGACTGGCACAAGATCACCCATGCCGAGACGTTGAAAAGATGGATCGCGGCCTGGAACGCCGATGAGCGCCTCCACACCGTTTTCCCGGCCAGGCTTCTGGAAAGGAAGACCGTGGATTTCGCGGCCGTCATGAAGGACGGCTCCATCAGGGCCGGGGGCATCTTCAACAGCGGCCCCAGGCTGGAAGGCAAGGAGGTCTTGGGCCTTTCCAACGTCTTCTGCCGCAAGAGCTGGCTCTACAGCGCCCTCCACAGCCTGCTGGAACCCTATGCCCGGAGGCCGGTCTGCACCTATGAGGATGACGACGGCATTCTGCCCGTCTACCGCCAGCTTGGCTTCGAACCCTGCGGCAGGCTTGGGGTTTGGCAGAAGGTGTAAATGTCTGGGTGTTGTCCGGCGACGACACGCCTTCAAGATTTGTCGGAGCGCCAGTTTAGTGAAAAAGATCCTCGGTGACGTCGCATTATCAAAGAATTGCACGACGGCGATATTTAGGATTTCAAGAACAACGAAGCTGCCTGTCCTTCTGGACTCTGTTGCCGACGCCAAACGCGCAGAGCACGTTTACTTCGACTCTACTCAGATGTTGGAATGGCCGCGTTTGATTGACACGATACAATCAAAACTGAATTTCAATAATACTACCAATCGTGGATACGATTTTGGGCTAGATGCGTTGTTGGACTGCATGCGAGACGTAATTGACGACTCGCCAAACGGTATGATCCTCATATTCCGCAACGCTGACAAGATATTGGAACGCGATCGTACCCACGATTTTTGGCGATTCTACTCGGTGCTCGGGGGCATTGCCGATTACGCTTCACAAACCATCAATGACGGGGAGTGGTGGGACCGGGACCCGAGGTACTTCAAGGTGGTTTTGGAAACGTCAGACAGGCTGCCCGTGCCAGAGATTCTGTTCTGATGAGCCTGATGCTTTAGGGTCGCAGGCTATATTGCAAAACACTCAAGTTCATGGCGGGACGGACTGAATGAGCGGAGTGCACAACTTCCTTGATCTTTGTACCAAATCCCCTCACGTTTCCCTCACAAAAATGCGGAGGGTTCGCTGATGATGTTCGACGGTATCAACCTCATCGCGGTCGCGGCCGCCGCGGTCGCCTCGTTCGTCTTCGGGGCGCTCTGGTACGGCGCGCTCGGCAAGCCCTGGATGAAGGCGGCCGGGGTGACGGAAGACCAGACGAAGCCGGATCCGGTGCTCTTCGGCACGGCCTTCCTTTGCCAGGCGGTCCTTGCCTTCGTCTTTGCCGGGATCATCTATCACGCCGGCGAAACCTCGATCCGCACCGGGATCATCTCCGCCTTCATGATCTGGGTCGGTGTCGTCATGACGACGCAGATCGTCAACCACAGATTTCAGGGCAAACCCTGGAGCCTCACCCTGATCGACGGCGGCCACTGGCTTGGCGTTCTCTTGGTGCAGGGCATCCTGATCGGTTGGCTGAGCTGACGCAGACGTAAGGGTCTGCGGGTAATTCCGTACGGAATTGAAGACCTTAGGCCTTGCCATAGACCAAAGACTGGCCGACTAAAGTACCAAGTTTAGGTTCTGGACGCTTCAGGGGGTCATACGCATAATGGCCCCCGGCAAACAGGTCGCGGTGAGGAGATAGGCCCGCCAGCGGCCAAGTGTTGTTTCTGGGAGGTTTCAATGTCTGAGTCCGTCTTTCCCGTTCCTGCGGAGGTTGCCGCGCGGGCGCATGTCGACAATGCCAAATATCTGGAGATGTACCAGCGCTCGGTGGAGGACCCGGACGGGTTCTGGGGCGAGCACGGCAAGCGCATCGACTGGATCAAGCCCTACACGAAGGTGAAGAACACCTCCTACGACTACCACAACGTCTCGATCAAATGGTACGAGGACGGCACGCTCAACGTCTCGGCCAACTGCGTCGACCGGCACCTGGAAAAGCGCGGCGACCAGCCGGCCATCATCTGGGAGGGGGACGACCCGAACGAGCACAAGGTCATCACCTACCGTGAACTGCACGCCGAGGTGAACAAGTTCGCCAACGTTCTCTTGGGGCAGGGCGTCAAGAAGGGCGACCGCGTCACCATCTACCTGCCGATGATCCCGGAAGCGGCCTATGCGATGCTGGCCTGCGCCCGTATCGGCGCGGTTCATTCGATCGTATTCGGCGGATTTTCGCCGGACAGCCTTGCCCAGCGCATCGAGGACTGCCAGTCCAACTGCGTCATTACTGCCGACGAGGGCCTGCGTGGCGGCCGCAAGGTGCCGCTGAAGGCAAATGTCGACAGGGCCGCCGAAAAGGCGCCGGTCAAGAGCGTCATCGTCGTCAGGCGCACAGGCGGCGACATCGCCATGCAGTCGGGCCGCGACGTCTGGTACCACGAGGAAGCCGGCAATGTTTCCGACCATTGCGCGCCGGTGGAAATGAATGCGGAGGATCCGCTCTTCATTCTCTACACCTCCGGCTCGACCGGTAAGCCCAAGGGCGTGATGCACACCTCCGGCGGCTACCTGGTCTATGCCTCCATGACCCACGAATATGTCTTCGATTATCACGAGGGCGATATCTACTGGTGCACGGCGGATGTGGGCTGGGTCACCGGCCACAGCTACATCGTCTACGGGCCGCTCGCCAACGGTGCCACCACGCTGATGTTCGAAGGCGTGCCGACCTATCCCGGACCCGGCCGCTTCTGGGAAGTCTGCGACAAGCACAACGTCAACATCTTCTACACCGCACCGACCGCGATCCGCGCCCTGATGGGCGCCGGTGACGAGCATGTCACCAGGACTTCGCGCAAGTCCCTGCGCCTGCTCGGCTCCGTCGGCGAGCCGATCAACCCGGAAGCCTGGACCTGGTACTACAATGTTGTCGGCGACAAGCGCTGCCCGATCGTCGACACCTGGTGGCAGACGGAAACCGGCGGCATCCTGATCACGCCGCTGCCGGGCGCGACAGCGCTGAAACCAGGCTCGGCCACACGGCCGTTCTTCGGCACCCAGCCGGCCATCGTCGATGCGGAAGGCCACTTCCAGGAAGGCGCGACGGAGGGCAACCTGGTGATCAAGGACAGCTGGCCAGGCCAGATGCGCACGGTCTATGGCGATCACGAGCGTTTCGTCCAGACCTACTTCGCCACCTACAAGGGCCTTTACTTCACCGGCGACGGCTGCCGCCGCGATGAAGACGGCTATTACTGGATCACCGGCCGCGTCGATGACGTCATCAACGTCTCCGGCCACCGCATGGGCACGGCGGAAGTGGAAAGCGCGCTCGTCTCGCATCCGAAGGTCTCGGAAGCTGCCGTCGTCGGCTATCCGCACGACATCAAGGGGCAGGGCATCTATGCCTATGTCACGCTGATGGAGGGCGAAGAACCGACGGACGCGCTCAAGACGGAACTGGTGACCCATGTGCGCTCGGAAATCGGCCCGATCGCCTCGCCGGATCTGATCCAGTTTGCCCCCGGCCTGCCGAAGACCCGATCGGGCAAGATCATGCGCCGCATCCTGCGCAAGATCGCCGAGGACAGCTTCGACAATCTCGGCGACACCTCGACGCTGGCCGATCCGTCCGTGGTCGACGACCTGATCGACAACCGGCAGAACCGCTGAACGGAAAACAAGGTTTCAGACAAACGAAGGCCCGCCGACCGGCGGGCCTTTTGCGTCGTAGCGGTATCGCTTCCGCTTGTATCGTTCCCTGCAGTCAGGAACCGCGCTTTCAGACCGGCTCCAGTCTGGTGGCGTTGCCACTACATGGAGAGATAGATCGACTGGATCTTGCGGGCGATGTTGGCAAAGGCGCCGATCAGTTCGTTAGCGCTGGTTGCCTGATAATAGTTGCCCGTGCTGGCGCAGGATTTCATGTTCCTCGCACCGGCCGAGTTGTTGTTGGAACCGAAATAAACGCCGAACACCTCGATTCCCGCAGCCTTCATGGCCTCGCAGGATGCACGCTGCGCGGTCGAGGACTCGTTGCTGTAGCTCTCGCTTTCGCTTTGTTCGTCCCAATCGTTATACGGGTAGTCCTCATACCAGCAGGTGCGCCTCCACCCCCTGCCGGAACATACTCTCCTCGATTTGGTCTCGATGAAATCGTACCAGCGATTGTTGTCGCCATCGGTCATGATGATCGCGAACTTGAGCACCAGTTCGTTGTCGTAAGCCGCCGGCAGGCTGTCGGACGGCCAGAGCATCGCGTAGTTGGGCGACAGGCTGTTCCAGCCCCAGACCACGCCTGTCTGCCCGGCGGTACCGCCATTGGCCTCGAGGTCGGTGATCGCATCGATCAGCTCATCCCGGTCGGATGTCAGCGGTATCATCGCGGAATCTTTGGAACAGCGGTCGCTGCCGCCGCCATAGAAGGTGTCCTTCGGCGGCGGGTTCGTCTTGGTGTAGTAGTCGTAGACAGTGTCGGTGTAGCGCACGAGGTATTCGTCCGACCCGTCGTCGAAGTCCTGGCGTTCGGTCACGCAGACGCTGCCGTCCGAATAGCCATAGGCAGCACCCTTCACCGCGCCGGCATAGCCGCCCAGGTTGACGCCCTGGCTGTAGGGCACAAGCGAGATGCGGACCTTGCTGTCATCTTCATCGGTGCCGTCCGGAATAAGGATATCGACCAGGCCTTCCGATGCATCGCGCAATGTCGTCATGTCGCCCGACATGGAACCCGTCACGTCGACGACAAGCGCCAGCTCGACGTCGAACCTGGAATAGGACACCTGTGAACTGGTGCCGAATTCGAATGTTTCCGGTCCCAGCGCCTGCTTCATATAGCCGCCCATGTCGATGAAATAATTGTTCAGCGTCGCCCTGGAACTGACGCTGACGAGGCCCTGGTCAGGATCGACCGTGAACTCGATATTGGCGATGGCCTCGTCGAGGAATTCGGCACCGTCCAGATTGGCCTTGAAGGAATCCTCAAGCGCCCTCGTGATCTCCGCATCCGTCATGACGCTGGTCGACAGATCGGCAGCGACCGAAAGCGCCGCGGCATCCAGGGCATAGGAGAGTTTCTCGCGCGCGTTCACGGCACGGGTCACGTCGAATGCCGCACCTGATATGACGACCATAAGGATGACCATCACCGCGAAGATCGGCAGAACCGCGCCGTCACGCCTTTCTGCCAGGCGTTTGAGGGCGTCTCTTACGAAGTACAAAGCGGAATAACGCATAACAGCCTCACCTTTTGTGAATCTGTTACTACAAAAAAGTGCCTAAATTCTTAAATGAACTCTGCAGTATTCATGAACGAAGCGTTAACATGAACTGGGAAATTCACCGATATTTCGTTTCTTCGATTGTTCTGAACCTTCTTCGTGTGCCTGCCCCGGCGAATCGTCACGGTTTCTGCGGGGACCGCCTCGAACGCCTTCTACTCTCCTATTTCGACAGGTAGATCGACTGGATCTTCCGGGCGATATTGGCGAATGCGCTGATGAGTTCGCTGGAGGAAGTCGCCATGTAATAGTTTCCCGGGCTGGAGCAGGACTGCATGTTCTTCGCGCCGGCCGAGGAGTTGTTGGTGCCGAAATAAACGCCGAACACCTCGATACCGGCGGATTTCATTGCCGCGCAGATATCCCGCGAGCGCGTCGAGGATGTGTTGCTGAAGGATTCGCTTTCGCCGGTTTCCCGCCAGGCATTCACGGGTACCATGTTACATTGCCAGACGTTCTTGCCGTTCTTCTTCACATAGCCGCACTTCTCTTCCTCTTCGATATATTGGTAGTATCGGTTGTTGTCTCCGTCCGTCATGATGATCGCGAATTTGAGCGTTTCCGGGTCCGAATAGGGGGCCGGTGCGCTGTCCGACGGCCAAAGATTGGCGTAGCTGGGCGATAAGGTATACCAGCCCCAGGCCGTTCCGGTCTGACCGGCGGTGCCGCCCGTATTGGACAAGGCAGCGATGGCGGGAAGCAACGTTTTGCGCTTCTTGGTCAGCGGCACCAGCTTCGAGGTCGACGAGCAACTTGTGCTGCCGCCGCCGAAGAAGGTCTGGATGGGGGGCGGGTTGGAATTGTCATAGTAGTTATAGGGCGAATCGGACAGCATGACCTTGAAGGTCTCGTAGTCCTGGCGCTCGGTCACGCAGGTACCGCTGACGCTGTAATGCTCACCGCCCTTTGCCTTGCTCGCATACTCACCGAGGTTGACGCCCTGGCTGTAGGGGACGAGCGAAATACGCACCTTGGCCTCGTCCTCGGAAGTACCTTCCGGCAGAAGAATGTCCACCACGGCGGTAGAGGCGCTCCGCAGGGTCTTCATTTCGCTCGACGACATCGAGCCGGTCACATCGACCACGAGCGCCAGTTCGACCTCGAACTTTGAGTAGGAGACTTGGGAGCTCGTGCCGAACTCGAATGACTCCGGTCCGAGATGCTTTTGCATGTATCCGCCGAGGTCGATGAAATAGTTGTTCAGCGACGCCTTGGAGGAAACGGTCACGATGCCGTTTTCGGCATCGACCTTGAAGGTGAGGTTTTCAATTGCCTGGTCGAGAAACTCGGCCCCCGACAGGTTCGCCTTGAAGGAGTCCGTCAGGGCCTTCTCGATCTGGGCGTTGGTCATGACCGAGGTCGACAGGTCTGCGGCGACAGACAGGGCAGCGGCGTCGAGGGCATAAGACAGTTTCTCGCGCGCATTCACCGTCCGAGTCACGTCGAATGCGGACCCGGCGATCACGACAATGAAAATGACCATCACCGCGAATACCGGCAGCACGGCTCCTTCCCGCTGCATCAGAAAGCGGGAAAAAAGTGCGGATTTCAAGAAAAAATGGAAGCTGTACATAGCCACCTCGATAGAGACAGCCATATCATCTACGCTACTTGTAAAAAAAGGGTGAGCTAACTTTGAAAGTATAGCTAAGAATCAGTTAAAACCCAAGATATAGATGCGCTTTTACATCCTGTCGCTGTCCTGACAGGAGCGAACTCAACCAAAGATAGAAGAAAATCGTCCTGTAACGATATGACGAAGTCGCAAGGTGCCGTTGGGCTGTTTTCCCGGCTTGTCGGCTGCGAAAGGTGATGGTCGGCGCAGGATGCATCTCTGCGATCTTCAGGACCTGTTTCCGGAATGACCTGAGGCGTTGCTGCGTCAGATCTGCGCGCAAACCCGCACAAGCGGAGTATTACGGTTCCAGTTCCGTGTCCCAGTAGAGAAAATCGAGCCAGCTGTCATGCAGATAGTTGGGCGGGAAGCCGCGGCCGTTGTTGTGCAGGTCCTGGATGGTCGGCTGAAACGGCATGTGCATCGGCCACATGTTCAGCTGCTGGCAGGACTTGTTGGACTTGCGCAGGTTGCAGGGCGAGCAGGCGGTGATGACATTGTCCCAGGTTGTGAGGCCGCCTCTGGAGCGCGGGACAAGGTGATCGAAGGTCAGCTCCTCCCTGGAGCCGCAATACTGGCACTGGAATTTGTCGCGGAGAAAGACGTTGAAGCGGGTAAAGGCTGGGTAGCGGCTGGGTTTGACGAAGGTTTTGAGCGAGACCACACTGGGTAATCGGAACTCGAAGCTCGGACTTCGTACCGCCGCATCGTATTCGGCAACGATGTTCACCCGGTCCAGGAAGACGGCCTTGACCGTATCCTGCCAGCTCCACAGGGACAGGGGATAGTAGCTTAAGGGCCGGTAATCCGCGTTGAGCACCAACGCCGGATGCGCTCCCGGCGATACCGCTATCGTCACCTTCCGCTCCTCATTCCCGGAGCCTTCCGCACCCGGAGATCAGGCACGGTGCTCTCACGACTAACGTTGGATCAACGGGCCGCAAGCGGGTGCCAACCGAGAGCGCGTTGATCGCGTCGGACGGTCCGGTGTCCCGTCAATCGGACAGCGGAACTTGTCCTTTTGTGACGGGAGTATTGTAGGCCCGAGGTGACAGTCTTGTGAAGCCCGTCAATTTCATTTCTGACAGCAAGTGTTGATAGCTGTTTTCCAGCAAAGGATTTTTCCTAAAGGCATGAATCGTTTGCGCAAAACGAGGCTCCTGCGGTCCGGTCGGGACAATTTGCCCCGCTAACGAAAAGGGGCGCCCGAAGGCGCCCCTGAATCCTGCCGATTCCGGATCGAATCAGTTGACGGTCCACTCGCGGATGTCGACGAAATGTCCGGCAATTGCGGCGGCCGCGGCCATGGCCGGCGACACCAGATGGGTGCGGCCCTTGTGGCCCTGCCGGCCCTCGAAATTGCGGTTCGAGGTCGAGGCACAGCGCTCGCCCGGCTTCAGTTTGTCGGCGTTCATGGCAAGGCACATGGAGCAGCCCGGCTCACGCCATTCGAACCCGGCTTCCTTGAAGATCACGTCCAGGCCTTCTTCCTCGGCCTGCTCCTTGACGAGGCCGGAGCCCGGAACCACCATGGCGCTGACGCCCGCTGCCACCTTGTGATTGCCGATCACGGCGGCGGCGGCACGCAGGTCCTCGATGCGGCCGTTGGTGCAGGAGCCGATGAAGGCTCGGTCGATCTTGATATCGGTGATTTTCGTGCCCGGGGTCAGGCCCATATATTCCAGCGCGCGTTTTTTGGATTCGCGGCGGTTTTCGTCGGCAATCTCCGCCGGGTCCGGCACCACGCCTTCCACGGAGACGACGTCTTCCGGCGAAGAGCCCCAGGAAACGATCGGCGGCAGGTTGGCGGCGTCGAGCTCGACCACCTTGTCGAAATAGGCGTCTGCATCCGAATGCAGCGTCTTCCAGTAGGCAAGCGCCATGTCCCAGGCTTCGCCCTTCGGGGCCTTCGGCCGGCCGTTGATATAGCCGAAGGTGGTCTCGTCCGGCGCGATCAGGCCGGCGCGGGCACCGGCTTCGATCGACATGTTGCAGACCGTCATGCGGCCTTCCATGGAGAGCGAGCGGATGGCTTCGCCGGCATATTCGATGACATAGCCGGTACCGCCGGCCGTGCCGATCTTGCCGATGATCGCCAGAACGATGTCCTTTGCGGTGACGCCGGCCGGGATCGTGCCGTCGACCCTCACCAGCATGTTCCTGGCCTTTTTCTGGATCAGGGTCTGCGTCGCCAGAACATGTTCCACCTCGGACGTGCCGATGCCGTGGGCCAGCGAGCCGAAAGCGCCGTGCGTCGACGTGTGGCTGTCGCCGCAGACGATGGTCATGCCGGGCAGGGTGAAGCCCTGTTCCGGGCCGACGATGTGCACCACGCCCTGACGCATGTCGAGTTCGGAATAGTATTCAATGCCGAATTCGGCGGCGTTCTTCGCCAGCGTGTTCACCTGCAGAGCGGATTCCGGATCGTCGATGCCGTGGCGGCGGTCGGTTGTCGGCACGTTGTGGTCGACGACGGCGAGCGTCTTCTCCGGCTGGCGCACCTTGCGCTTTGCCATGCGCAGGCCCTCGAAGGCCTGCGGGCTGGTGACTTCGTGCACCAGGTGGCGATCGATATAGAGCAGCCCGGTGCCGTCCGGCTGCATGTCGACCACGTGGTCGTCCCAGATCTTGTCGTAGAGCGTGCGTGCCTTGGCCATGGGTCTCTCCTCGGTCCAGCCGAGCAACGGTCAAACAACAACAGGTTTGCGGAGTGCTCGGTGAAGCCCTGTCGCGGCGCGTCCTGCCGCGAGGGTCTATCCTCGTTTGTCAAAGCTAGTGAATGACGCAGTGTCGCTTCAAGGTCAAGCGTTCCGAGTTGAGCTGAATTCAACTCAGATTGACCGGTAATCCGGATTTGCCAGCGAATAGCAACTTCACCATCGTCCTCCCGGCCAAGTGAAACGCGAGCCGGGACCGGGGAGGCACCGGGTTTGCCGGAACTCTTGCGCGTCCCGTTCTGTGTCATGGCTCGCCCGTCCCGGATCTTCACTGCGTCCGGGATCACAACTGAGAGGCAGCTGCAAATGATACCAAAACAAAAAGGCGGCCCGAAGGACCGCCTTTTCGAAACATGTCTGCCGGATCGGCTTATTCTGCAGCGTTTTCCGCGGCAGCAGCAGCGGCGGCTGCAGCTTCTGCTTCCTGGGCAGCCTGCTTGGCGTCCGCTGCGGCCTGCTTGGCAGCAACAAGCTCCGAACGCACTTCTTCGTTGAGGCGCTTGGAGCGGGCATTGGTGTTTTCCACGATACGGGCGGACTTGCCGCGACGGTCGCGCAGGTAGTAGAGTTTCGCGCGGCGAACCTTACCGCGGCGAACGACTTCCACGCCTTCCAGCATCGGGGAGTAGATCGGGAAAACGCGCTCGACGCCTTCACCGTAAGAAATCTTGCGAACCGTGAAGCTCTCGTTGATGCCGCCGCCGGAACGGGCAATGCAGACGCCTTCGTAAGCCTGGGTACGGGTACGAGTGCCTTCGGTGACCTTCACGTTGACGCGAACGGTGTCACCCGGGGAAAATTCCGGCAGCTTGCGCTGCGCTTCGATTTTCGCCATTTCCTCAGCATTGAGCTGCTCGATGATGTTCATGGCATATTTCCCTTTTGAATTACAAAGCGGTCAGAGCGTTTTCCGGGTCGGCCGGAAACGGGTTCACCGACTTTGGGCCATGTTGCTTGTCAGCCGGATTTCCTGAAGTTTCTCGGCCTTCCGGCCTTGCTTCAGGTCACAGTTCCTTCCAAGGAAAAGACACAGCTTCACCCAGCTTGGGCCGGCGTATACAGGAAATTTGCCGGACTGTCATGCGGATTCTTCAACAGCGTGTAGCGAAAATTTCTTCTAATCTCTTTTGGAAGTTGGTACTTCAGCCAGATGAATTCGCAGTTTTATCGAGGCAGCAATTGGAAGTATTCGTTTATCAGTTTTTGTTCGAACTCCATCAGCACACCTTCCAATTTCTACAGAATGTATCCCGAGCGGCATATCATCCCAGTGCAGAGTTGGATTTCCTTGTGGCGGCGGTTGCTCCCGCGTTGGCGCTGTTTATCTGGCCCAGGACAAAGATCGTCGTAGTTCTCCTAGCGGCGGCGATCGCGTCTCTTCCATTGCTTTTCAAGCTGGCTCTGCATGGATTACCTTCCATGTACGTACCATCCTTTGGTCCATTTACTTCATTAAGTTATGCTTTGACTGCGCTTTCGGGCTTAACACTGTGTGTGCTGGTAAGTATTTATTCAAATTCAAGAGGCTATGTTTTACGCAAAGTTGGATATTACGGTTGGTTCGCGATAGCCGTCTCGGTGATACCAGTGCTGTCAACCTGCCTCGTTCTCAGCATTTTTTTAATACCGCCTGTTACGTACGAGGAAAATTTGAGCAGTTATACAGCGTGGCTGTCAGCTCATCTTACACTTCGTTTTTTGCTCTTGTTGGCAATACTCAGTTTTTTCAATTACCTAGGTCAAAAAAGAGACATGCTCGGACGGTTCGTCTTGCAAGGGGCTGGGATCTTCATTGGCGCAATCTCGATACTGATCGTCTACCGGAGTTTCACCTTCATCCTGAGCGGCCTATTTCAATTCCTTCAATCCACATCATCCTCGTCCGCCATATAAGCGTCCCAGAGATCCGGACGCCGTTCGCGGGTGAGGCGTTCGGCTTCGGCCATGCGCCATTCGTGGATCTTCTGGTGGTTGCCCGACGTCAGCACTTCGGGAATGGTGAGGCCTTCAAACTCGGCCGGCCTCGTATATTGCGGATGCTCCAGGAGGCCGCCCTCGAAGCTTTCGGTTTCGGCGCTGTCCATGTTGCCCATGACACCCGGGATCAGCCGCACGATTGCATCCAGCATCGTGATCGCGCCGATCTCGCCGCCGGAGAGGATGTAGTCGCCGATGGAAACTTCCTCCAGGCCGCGCGCATCGATCACCCGCTGGTCCACGCCTTCGAAGCGGCCGCAGACGATGATGGCACCGGGACCTTCGGCCAGTTCATGCGCACGGGCCTGGGTGAAGGGCGTGCCGCGCGGGCTCATCAGGAGCTTTGGCCGCGGATCGTCCGTCGGCGCCACCGCATCGATGGCCCTGGCAAGGATATCGGCCCTGAGCACCATGCCGGCACCGCCGCCGGCGGGCGTGTCGTCGACGGAGCGGTGCTTGTCGGTGGCAAAGTCGCGGATCTGGCTCGTCTCCAGCGCCCAAAGGCCCTTTTCCAGCGCCCGGCCGGAAAGGCTCTGCCCCAGAGGTCCCGGGAACATGTCCGGATAGAGCGTCAGAATGGTCGCCTTGAACGTCATCTTGCCTGTCTGTTCTGCCGATCGGCACCGGAGCCTGTCCCAAAACCGTCTCTTGGTTAAGAGAGCGTTTACCGGTTTCCTAAAAACCTGTCGAATTCATCGGTCCAAAGGCCGAAAAGAAAGCCCTGATTAAGTCCCACCGGCTAAACTGACAAGAGCGTTTCAATCGGGTCTTTGCCGTGATCAGGTTTCCAGTTTTCCGTTTCAGGCTTCCGCGTGTCGTAAAGGGTCTCGTCGAGCGGGATTATCTCGACATCTCGCTGAGCCGCGTTCTGCCCTTGCTCGCGCTGATGACTTTCGGCGTGCTGGCCGGCCTCGTCTTCAACACCGGTGTCAGTCATCCCTATGACAAGGTCATCCATATCGGCTTCTTTGCGCTGCTGACCCTGTCGATCCATGCACTTTTCTGCTGCCGGCTGCGCATTTCCGCCGTGGCCGCCTTCGGCATGGGCCTTGCCGGCGAGTACGTGCAGGGCTTTCTGCCCAATCACGAAATGTCCTTGCCGGACGCGGTCGCCAACGGCATCGGCGTGGCGCTGATCGTCGCGCTGATCGCGCTTGTCCGTTCCGAAGCGCGGCAGGCGGTTGCGGAAGTTGAACCAGATCTGGATCTCGGGGAAATGGGCCTGGAGCCTGTACGGACCCGTTATCTTTCGGGCGCGTCTTCCGACGGCTCCGGCGCGCCTTCGGAGAAATAGTCCTCCGGCAGGTCCACCCGCACCAGTCGCTCGCTCAAGGAAATCTCCGGCACGAATTCTTTCGTGAACGGCACATAGAAGCTCCGGCCGCGCCTCGGCCGCACTTCCAGCAAATCCCCGGCACCGAAATCCTGCACGGCAATCACCGTGCCGAGCGTCTCGCCGCTCTGGTCGAGAACGTCCAGTCCGGTCAGGTCGGAATAGTAGAATTCGTCTTCTTCAGGTTCGGGCAGCTGATCACGGTCGATATAGAGGTCGACGCCGTTCAGTGCTTCCGCCTGGTTGCGGTCGGTGATCCCCTTGAACTTGGTCACCACGACCGTCTTCTGCACCCGCGCCTTTTCCACTTCGAAGGACGTCTTGCCGTCCTTCGTCGTCAGGATGCCGTAGTCGGCAAAGGAAAGCGGGTCGTCGCCATAGGGCTTGACCCGCACTTCCCCGCGAATGCCATGGGCCGCACCGATCCGGGCCATCAGAACCTTCTGATCGTCGGAGGACGTCATCTCAGAAGGTTCCCGTCGGGCGGTCTGCTGCGGCCATGTTCATCTGCTTATTCTGCAGCAGCTTCTTCGGCCGGTGCAGCGGCAGCTTCAGCGGCGGCGGCAGCGGCTTCTTCTTCAGCCAGACGCTTGGCTTCAACGCGTTCCTTGGCTTTCGCGCCGAGCTCGGCCTTCTTCGGGTTGTTGCGCGGCTCGCGCTTCAGCAGGCCGGCTGCGTCCAGGAAACGGTGCACGCGGTCGGTCGGCTTCGCGCCGGCTGCCAGCCAATGCTGGATGCGCTCGACGTTGAGCGTCACGCGGTTTTCGGAATCCTTCGGCAGCATCGGGTCGTAGGAACCGACCTTCTCGATGAAGCGGCCGTCGCGCGGGGCGCGGATGTCGGCGACAACGATGCGGTAGTACGGGCGTTTCTTGGAACCGCCGCGTGCGAGGCGAATTTTCGTAGCCATTTCAGTTCTCCAGTTTGTTCAGTTGCCGGCTTCAGCGGCAATGGCTTCGTGGTGCCGGATGACTTCCTTGACGATGAAGGCCAGGAATTTCTCGGCAAAGTCAGGATCGAGATTGGCGTCGCTGGCAAGCTGCCGCAGTCGCTCGATCTGAAATTTCTCCCGCCCCGGATCGGCCGGAGGCAGGTCGTTGGTGGCTTTCAGCAGACCCACCTTCTGGGTACACTTGAACCGTTCGGCGAGCATGTGGATGAGGGCCGCATCGATGTTGTCGATCGAGGCCCGAAGCGCTTTCAGTTCGCTCAAGGCCGGGCTTTCACCCAACTGAAGTTCCGCCTCGCTCATCTTTTCTTACCCTTGCCCATTCCCGGCAGACCGGGAAGTTTCGGGCCGCCGAGACCGGGAAGACCCGGCATGCCCATTCCCGGCGGCAAACCGCCGGGCAATCCTCCGGGAAGGCCTTTCGGCAGGTCCATTCCGCCCGGCAGCTTGCCGGACCTGGCCATTTCTTCCAGCTGCTTCGGGTCGACATCGGGCATGCCGCCGCCCATGCCGCCCCCCATGCCGCCCATGAGCTTGCCCAGGAGACCCTTGCCCTTGCCCATCTTCTTCATCATGTCCGCCATCTGGCGGTGCATCTTCAGAAGCTTGTTGACGTCGGCAACATCCATGCCCGAGCCGGCGGCAATGCGCTTCTTGCGGCTGGCCTTCATCAGGTCGGGCTTGCGGCGCTCTTCCGGGGTCATCGACTGGATGATGGCGATCTGGCGCTTGAACATCTTGTCGTCGATGTTGGCCGCCTCGATCTGCTTCTTCATCTTGCCGACGCCGGGCAACATTCCCATCATGCCGGACATGCCGCCCAGCTTTTCCATCTGCTTCAGCTGTTCGGCGAGATCCTCCAGGTCGAAGTGACCCTTCTGCATCTTCTTCGCCATCTTCGCGGCCTGTTCCGCGTCGATGGCTTCCGCAGCCTTTTCCACCAGCGAGACGATGTCGCCCATGCCGAGAATGCGGTCGGCGATGCGCCGCGGATGGAAGTCTTCCAGCGCGTCGGACTTCTCGCCCGTGCCGATCAGCTTCACCGGCTTGCCTGTGACCGCCTGCATCGAAAGCGCCGCACCGCCGCGGCCGTCGCCGTCCATTCGGGTCAGCACGATGCCGGAGATGCCGACCCGTTCGTCGAAGCTCTGCGCAAGGTTCACCGCGTCCTGACCGGTCAGGCTGTCGGCGACCAGCAGGATTTCATGCGGCTGGGAAGCGGCCTTGACCTCGGCCATTTCGACCATCAGCGGCTCGTCGATGTGAATGCGGCCGGCGGTGTCGAGCAGGACGACGTCGTAGCCGCCGAGCTTGGCCGCGGACATGGCGCGCTTTGCGATCTCCACCGGGCCCTGGCCGGCCATGATCGGCAGCGTGTCGATGCCGTTCTGTTCGCCCAGCACCTTCAGCTGCTCCTGCGCCGCCGGACGGCGTGTGTCGAGCGAAGCCATCAGCACCTTGCGCTTGTCGCGCTGGGTCATGCGGCGGGCGATCTTGGCCGTGGTCGTCGTCTTGCCGGACCCCTGCAGGCCGACCATCATGATCGCCACCGGCGCCGGGGCGTTGAGATCGATCGGGTGGGCTTCCTCGCCGAGCATCTCGATGAGCTGGTCATGAACGATCTTCACGACCATCTGGCCCGGGGTCACCGACTTGACGACCTCGGCGCCGACAGCGCGATTGCGCACCTTGTCGGTGAAGGACCGTACGATCGGCAGCGCGACGTCGGCTTCGATCAGCGCGCGGCGGATTTCGCGCAGCGCCTCGTTGACGTCGCTTTCCGACAGCGCACCGCGGCCGGTGAGCTTGTCGAAAATACCGCTTAGTCGATCGGACAGGCTTTCAAACATCAGTGGTCCTTGGGTCGTCTTTGTTTCGGGAAATCTCCCGAACCATATGGGCAACCGTCTTTCAATTCCAACCGGATGCGGCAACGCAAAGCAGTTTCACACCCGAGGGCGCATCGCGCTGTCGGGTGGTAACCTCCGGGATCTCTTTACACCTTTGCGGGTCCCGGTCGGCGGCTCGAAATGTCAGTCACTCATATGGAGTTGGCGGGTCTTTGCCTGAAAGAGGCGAAAGAGTCAAGGAAGGTGGCGGATTTCTGTGATCTGTTCGATGGCGGTCCTTCCAGAGAAGTCACCCCGGACAAGCGAAGCGCAGATCCGGGGCCCACTCGCAATTCAACTTGCTGAAGCTGACGATCCTTCTTCAAGAAGTTGCTACATCTTCGAGTGCTCTGGAAGTGAGAGGGCCCCGGATCTCCCTTCGGTCGTCCGGGGTGAGACCGGGAGTACAACGCACTCATCGGCTTTCGCCTCAAACCATCAGCGCGTTTGTGCTGATGGCGATCGAAACCAGGATCGCGGCGGTGAGCAGCACGGCAGCCAAACCCATGAGAAGACCGAAGATGACCACCAGACCGTCGCGCTCGACGATGCCGACGCCGGCTATGAACAGCGCAGTCGCCGGAAACCAGCCGCTGAGCGGCACGGGAAGAAACAACGTGAACGCGATCACGAAGAGGGCCAGCCCGAGCGTCCGCTCATGTCTCGCCGCGAACAGGGCTTCGTATCGCTGGACCAGCATGCGCTCCAGCCGGCGGGTGACGGGACGCATGCGCGCCATCGTGCGCCTCAGCTTCGTGTGATCGAGCGAAAGGCGCGCCAGCCTCTTGGGCAGCTTCACATGGGGAAAGCCGAGCACCATCTGGAACGTGGTCACCAGCACGGGCAGACCGGTGATGAGCGAGGAGCCGGGCGGCAACGGCAGAAGTGTCAGCAGGGAGAACAACACGATTGCCCAGCCGAACGAGGTCTCTCCCAGCGCAGAGAGCAAGTTGCCGAGCGTCAGTGTGCCCTCCCGGTGCTGGCCGCGCGATGTCCGCAGGATCGGCAGCGACAGCGAAGGTCTTCGGCGTCTCTCGCCCTGCATCAGGTTTTTCCGTTACAGCCTCTGTGTCGCGCAGGGTCTATCATTGCGCCTGCAATAAAGACAACACCGAGTCGCACGAAACGCGCATTCCGCTATTGGGGAGTTCTTGCGGGGTTCCTGCGTACTCGCGCCGTCAACTCCGCTTCGACGTCTCGTACTTCGCCGAGACCGCGTAATATTCCTCAAAGCCGATCCGTTGCCGCAAATCACTGAAGTCCATGAGGCCAGGCGTGCGGATTTCGTCCGCCTTCAGCTGTTCAAGCGTCTTGACCATCGCCTTCATGGCGCTGGCCATCAGCGTCAGCGGATAGGCGGCGATCGCATAGCCGATGTCCTGAAGCTCTCTGTGCGGCAAGTCCGGCGTCTCGCCGCCTTCCACGATATTCGCCATTTTCGGACCCGGCAGCTCCCGGCAGATCGTTTCCATCTCGGCCACCGTCTTCGGCGCCTCGACGAACAGAATATCGGCTCCGAGCTCCTTGAACCTTGAAGCGCGTTCGATTGCCTCCGCCAGACCGTGTTCGTGGCGGGCATCGGTGCGGGCAAGGATCAGGATGTCGGCGCCGGCCTCCTTGGCATCCTGCGCCGCGCGGATGCGGTCGTAGGCTTCCTCGCGCGAGACCACGGCCTTGCCGGGCGTATGGCCGCAGCGCTTCGGTGCCACCTGGTCCTCGATCATCACGGCGGCGGCCCCCGCCTTCGCCATTCCGGCGACCGTCCGGCGCACGTTCATGGCGTTGCCGTAACCCGTGTCGCCGTCCGCCAGCAGCGGGATGCGGACCGCTTCGGTGATGTTGCGCGCCTGGTCGAGAACTTCGGCATAGGACATGAGACCCAGATCCGGCTGGCCGATCCGCGAGGCCGAGGCGGCAAAGCCCGACATGAAGGTGAGCTCGAAGCCGGCCTGTTCGATCAGCTTGGCCGAAAGCGCGTCATAACAGCAGGGCATGACGTGAAGTTTGGGCTGCGCCAGCAGCTTTGCGAGGTGTTCGGCCGGAGACGGCATCGATGAATTCCTAGAATTTGAAAGGCAGATAGAGCGCCAGGTCGGTCCAGACATAAAGCACGGCGACCGTCACCAGCATCAGCGCGAGGAACGGCAGAACGCCGCGCGACACGTCGGTGAGCGAGGATCGGGCGACCGACTGGATGACATAGAGATTGAGCCCCACCGGCGGTGTGATGAGAGCGCATTCGACCATGACCACCATATAGACCCCGAACCAGACCGGGTCGAAGCCCAGCGCCAGCGCGGCCGGCAGCAGAACCGGCGTCATGATCAGCACCATGGACAGGGCCTCGAAGACGAGACCCATGATCAGGAGCACGACCGACACCACCAGGATGAAGGCCAGCGGGGTGTCGATGGTCTGGCCGATGAAGACCGAGATATCCTGCGGGATGCGATAAAGCGTGATTGCCTTGCCGAAGACCTTGGCGCCGGCGACGATCAGGAGGATGGCAACCGTCGTCACCATGGCTTCATAGGCCGCCTGCTTGAAGCCCTGCCAGGTGAGCGTGCGCAGGATGACGCCCGTAATCAGCAGCGCGACCGCAAAACCGATGGCCGCAGCTTCGGTCGGCGTTGCGGCACCCGAATAAATGACACCGATGACGACAACGGCGAGCGCGATGGATGGCAGCGCCCGGACCGTGCTCCGCAGGCGCTCGTCCCAGCTCGCGGCCGGTTCCGGCCGGTAGCCGCCGAACCAGCGGGCATAGATCATGGAAAAGACGATGAAGAAGACGACGAGCAGGAGCCCGGGCCCGATACCGCCGAGGAAGAGCGCGATCACCGACTGCTCTGTAACAAAGGCATAGACGATCATCGGGATCGACGGCGGGATGAGAATGCCGAGCGTGCCGCCGGCGGCGAGCAGACCATAGACGAACCGGCGCTCGTAGCCGCGGCCGATCATTTCCGGAATGGCGACGGTGCCGATGGTGGCGGCGGTTGCCACGGACGAGCCGGAAATTGCCGCGAAGATAGCGCAGGAGAGAATGGTCGCGACCGCCAGCCCGCCCGGCCAATGGCCGACCCAGGCATGTACCGCCGCGAAGAGGTCCCGGCCGACGCCGCCCTTGAGGAGAATGTTGGACATCAGCAGGAAGAGCGGTACGGCAAGCAGAATGAAGCCGTCGAGCGCGGAAAGGACCGCCTGCGGTGCCATCAGCGGCGAAAACCCGCCCAGAACCAGCAATGCCAGCCCCATGCCGCCCAGCGCGAAGGCAACCGGAACACGGATCAGAAGCAGGGTGAACAGGGCTGCGAGAATGAGGAGTGTCGTCATTCCATCACCGCCTCTTCACTGGCCGGCCCCTTCGGCGGCCGGCCGACCTCGATCAGAGCCTGCAGCAGGAGAAGGCTGAAGCCGACCGGTATGGCAAGTTCCGCCACCCAGGTCGGCAGGTCCAGCATCGAGCCGGTCGTCCGCCCCCGCACGAAGGAGTCCCAGAATATGCCGCCGCCCTTCCAGGCGACCCACGCGCTGAAGACCGCCACGAAGGCCATTGCCAGCACATGGCAGATGCGTTTGGCCCCGGAGCCAAGACGCTCGGTCACGGCATCGACGGAAATGTGACGTCCGGTCTTCAAGAGCCAGGGCATGGCGATCATGCTGCCCCAGATCAGGCACAGCTGGGAGAGTTCGGCCGCCCAGATGGTGGGGGCGACGAACAGGTAACGCGCCAGCACCTCGTAGGTGAGCATGCAGCCGGCAGCCACGAAGAGCAGCGCGGCAAGCCAGGCAAGCGCCTTGAGCAGGAAATAGAAGATTTTCATGAGATCGTCGGACATCTGCCATCAGCCTGCAAGGACGGGAGCGAACGCGCCGGGCCGTCCCGAAGCAGGGTGTGAAGACCTGGAGAAGACTGCGCGGCCGGTAATGAAGCCGGCCGCGCAGCGGGAAGGGAATCCGGCGCCGCTCAGAGCTGCTGCGCTGCGTCGAGAACCTGCTGGCCCAACGGGCCCGCCTTTTCCCTGAAATTGTCGTAGACGGGCTGGCTGACCGCTTTCCAAGTCTCCATTTCCTCGGCTGTGGGCGTGTAGATGGTCATGCCGTTCGCTTCGGCCGCCTCGTAGGCTTCAGCCTCGATCTGGGACATCCGGTCACGCACGTCAGCCTCCGCCTTGAGGGCGGCTGCCTGGATGATTTCCTTGTGTGCGTCCGGAAGGGCGTTCCAGAAATCGGTGTTGACCACCACGATGAACTCGATATCCGCGTTGTTGGTAACGGTGATCGTGTCCATCACTTCCCAGAGCTTGCGCGACTTCACGCCGGAAACGCCGGTCATGCCGATATCGACCGTGCCGCGCTGGTAGGCGAGATATTGCTCGGAGCCGGAAATCAGCGTCGGAGCGCCGCCGGCGGAGGTCACGAAATCGCCAAGCGTCTTGCCGAAGACACGCACCTTCTTGCCCTTGAGATCCTCGGGCGTTTTCACGGGCGCATCATTGGAGAGCAAGATCGAGCCGCCATAGGCTTGCCACCACAGCACCGTCGATCCGGTGTCCTTGATGGCCTCATCCAGCGGACCGCGCACGGTCGAGCCCGGCGCCACGGCTGCCCGGACCTTTTCCTCCGTGTCGAACAGGAACGGCTGGTAGAAGACGTCGACGGCCGGAATGTCGCCGACATAGCGCGTCAGCGAGGCAACGCCCATTTCGATGGAGCCGCTGCCGACGGCGGCGGGAACCTCGTTGTCCTTGTAAAGCTGCGCCGAGTCATAGATTTCCACGGCGATGTCGCCGTTCGAATTTTTTTCCACCTCTTCCTTGAAGAGCTGGAGATTCTGGCCGAGATGGCTGGAGAGCGGCAGCTGCAATGAAATGCGCAAAGTGGTGTCCGCGGCCCCTGCCGTGCCGGCTGTAAGACCAAGTGCAATTGCGGCGCCGAGCGCCCAGGACAGTGCTTTCATGTGTTCCTCCCAGATATTATGAAGAGCAGTCTGACAAAGCAGCCGGAACCGGTCAACATCAACCGTGCAATCGCGGCCCGCCCGCGGGCGAAAGGCGGGCTTGAAACCGTATGAGCCCGTCTGTGGATCACGTCCGCCCGGGACGCCCCTTGCCTTTTGCAGTGCACAGGCAGATAAGAAAGCGCTTTGGACAGTCCTGAACACTGCCCAGATTGCTACCCAGATTGCTGGCCGTTGCGGATCTACCGTCGATGAATTTTCGCGCAATTGCGTTGCCGATCGGACGATTGCTCATCCTGATTTCGCTTCTGATGATCTTACCGGCCATCGCAGACGTTTTCGCCAGGAACGCCGACTGGCAGGTGTTTCTGGTCTCCGCGCTCGTCCTCGGCTCGGCCGGCATCCTGATGAGCGTGGCTTTTCACGGCGAACGGCCGCCGAGCCATTTCCGCGAGGCGATCCTGTTCGTCAATGCAGCCTGGTTCGCCTTTTCCTTTGCCGGCGCGGTTCCCTTCTATTTCAGCGGTCTCGGCATCGGCTTCACCGACGCCTTCTTCGAAACGGCTTCGGGTCTCACCACCACCGGCTCCACAGTGTTGACAGGGCTCGACACGATGCCGCCCGGCATTCTCCTGTGGCGCGCCCTGTTGCAGTGGATCGGCGGCATCGGCGTCATCGCCATCGGCATCTGGCTGCTGCCCGGCCTGCGCGTCGGCGGCAGTCAGCTCTTCGCCTTGGAATCTTCCGAAAACACCACCAAGCCCTATGGCCATGTCGGTCCCTTCGTCTACCGTCTGCTGGCGCTTTATGCCGGCCTGTCGCTGTCCTGTGCCGCGCTCTATATACTCTGCGGCATGACCTTCTTCGAGGCGGTCGTTCATTCGATGACGACTGTATCGACGGGCGGCTTCTCGACCTCCGACCAGTCTTTCGGCCAGTTCGGCGGCATTGCCGTCTTCTGGGTCGCGACCGTTTTCATGCTGACCTCGAGCGTGCCGTTTCTCTACCTGATCCGCAGCATCGAACGGCGGCAGTGGGTGCTGGATGTACAGATCGTGCTGTTGCTGGCAATCGTCGCGATCGCTTCAATCGGCGTGTTCCTGTTCGCGCGCTTCAATGCGCACGACACCCCATTCCACTTGTTCACCCTGGTGGTGTTCAACGTGGTTTCGGTCATCACCACCACCGGCTACGCCGCCAACGACTATCTGCTGTTCGGGTCGCCGGTAATCGCGATTTTCTTCGTTCTGACCTTCTTCGGCGGCTGCAGCGGATCGACTTCCGGCGGGTTCAAGATGTTCCGGATCGCCATTCTGACGAGCTATATCCTGAGCCTCTTCCGGCGCATGGTGCGGCCGCACAGGGTGACGGAGCCGCGCTACCAGAACCATTCGGTCGGCAATTCGGTGCTGGAGGGCGTCCTCGTCTTCGCGGTGCTTTACGCCGGAACCTTCGCCGCCTTCTCGCTGGCCTATTTCATAATGGGCCTCGACCTGGAAACCGCGCTCAGCGCGTCCATCACGGCGCTTGCCAATGTCGGTCCCGGTGTCGGCCCGACCATCGGTCCCTCCGGAACGTTCCAGTCGCTGCCGGATCCTGCCAAATGGCTGCTGGCAGTCGAGATGATCCTCGGCCGTCTTGAAATCCTCGCCGGCATTTTGCTGCTGACACCGGATTTCTGGCTCGATTGAGCGCCTGCGGACACAAAAAACCACCGCCGGCGTGACCTTACCGACGGTGGTCTTGATCGGGCAACCTTGGCTGCAGATGCGGCCGACGGGGGGACGGTCGCCCGAAGCCGGATTTACGGCTGAACGTTCGTGAATTCGTCCTGATCCAGGAGGCTGTCCTGGTTGGCGTCCGCTGCGTTGAACGCATCTTCGGTCAGGGTCGGAACGGCAGCCGCGATTTCCTCGTAGCTCACGAAACCGTCCTGGTCGAGATCCACGGATTCAAAGCTGATGCCCTGGGCGAGTGCCGCGGTGGATGCGGTAAGAGCGCCGGCCAGAAGAGCAGCGGTAAGACGTTTGGACATGGTTGACCTCCAACTGTTTGGGTCTTTTCGAGCCGTCCGGTTCTTTGCCTTGATAGGCCTTGCCGGACCACCCGCCGTTCCGTCCATTCGCCGAGCCCCTGCGACCCGCCGAACCGGAACGAGGAGAAATGTGCGCACCGATCTCGACGTCCAAAGGGCCGCTCTTGGGTCCCTTAAGGGCATTGTTGTGTCTTACTATTACGATTGGTCGCCTGCTCGACAAATTCCTGTCATTTTTCCAGATATCGGGCAACAATGCGGCTGACGCAGCAAGAACAGAAAAGGTATAAGTGTCTTATTTTAAAGGCAATTTCGAACTATTTTCTGATCGATGCTTTCGTTGGACCGTTTTCCGGCGATGCGATTCTTCCTATCTGTTCCCTCCGCCGGATCTCCGGGCGAAAACCGCTTTATCCTGAAAGGCAAAATCCGTGACCGGCACCAGGCTTCTCTCCGGCTGCAGGGGTCACACGTAATCACGCGCACCGAAGATCGCCGAACCGACACGCACATGGGTCGCGCCGAAGCCGACGGCCACGGGATAGTCGGCCGACATGCCCATGGAGAGCTGGTCGAGACCGTTGCGCCGGGCGATCTTCTGCAAGAGCGCGAAATGTTCGCCGGGGGCTTCCTCGACCGGCGGAATGCACATCAGCCCGACAATTCTCAGACCGACATCTTCGCGGCATTCCTTGACAAAGGCATCGACATCCTTCGGGGCGATGCCCGCCTTTTGCGGTTCTTCCCCCGTGTTGACCTGGATGAAACAGGGCAGGTCCCTGCCCTGTTTCTCCATTTCCGTCTTGAGTGCCGCGGCTATCTTCGGCCGGTCCACGGTGTGGATGACGTCGAAGGTCGCGACTGCCTCCTTTGCCTTGTTGGATTGCAGCGGACCGATCAGGTGAAGCTCGATACCGTCGAATTCGGACCGCAGCTGAGGCCATTTGTGCATGGCTTCCTGGACGCGGTTTTCGCCGAAAACCCGCTGACCTGCCGTAAGCACCGGCCGGATGTCTTCAATCTCGAAGGTCTTGGAAACGGCGATCAGCCCGACGGACCCTTCCTCCCGGCCGAATTCGGTTTCCGCGGCCCGGATGTCGGCCTGAACGGTTGCGAGACGGTCGGCTGCGGAAGTCATCTGTTTTCCCTTCAACTGGCGGCCCGGACGTGGACCCGGTTCTCTCTTATGCGTGTTGGCCTGCCGATCTCAAGGGGCATCTGGATTATCTGTGGTCTGCGCCTCCAACAGGTGCCCGCGCAAGAAGTAGTCCGCCAAGCTTTACGAATGCGGCATTGCGAAATAAACAGTCTACTTCAACCTCATTCGCTTCTCACATGTTGACCGCGGACATGATTTCTGGTGACAGTCCGCCAGTCAAACCTTCAAGGAAATCCGCCGGATCCGGCGGCAAGAACAAACGGCACATTTGATGGCAACGGAACGGTATAACGCGCGCGAAGTGGAAGCACGCTGGCAGAAGATCTGGAACGACAAGGACGTTTTCGTCACCCATAACGACGATCCCCGCGACAAGTACTACGTCCTGGAGATGTTCCCCTATCCGTCCGGCCGCATTCACATGGGCCACGTGCGCAACTATGCCATGGGCGACGTCGTCGCCCGCTACAAGCGCGCCAGAGGCTTCAACGTTCTGCATCCGATGGGCTGGGACGCCTTCGGCATGCCGGCGGAAAACGCCGCGATGCAGAACAAGGTCCACCCCAAGGACTGGACCTACGAAAACATCGCCACCATGCGCGACCAGCTGAAGCTCATGGGCCTGTCGCTGGACTGGACGCGGGAATTCGCCACCTGCGACGTTGCCTATTACACCCAGCAGCAGCGCCTCTTCCTGCAATTCCTCGAGGCCGGCCTCGTCTACCGCAAGAACGCCAAGGTCAACTGGGACCCGGTCGACATGACGGTTCTGGCCAACGAACAGGTGATCGACGGCCGCGGCTGGCGCTCGGGCGCGCTGGTGGAACAGCGGGAATTGACCCAGTGGTTTTTCAGGATCTCCGATTTTGCCGAAGATCTGCTGGAGGCCATCGAGACGCTTGACCGCTGGCCGGACAAGGTCCGGCTGATGCAGAAGAACTGGATCGGCCGTTCGGAAGGCCTGCGCGTACGCTTCGAATTCACGCAAGCTGCTCCGACCGGCGATACATCGCTGGAAATCTTCACCACGAGGCCGGACACGCTTTTCGGCGCCTCCTTCATGGGACTGTCGCCGGATCATCCGATCTCGGTGAAACTGGCCGAAGACAATCCGGAGCTGAAGGCCTTTATCGAGGAATGCCGGCGGGTCGGCACCTCCGAGGAAGCGATCGAAAAGGCTGAAAAGAAAGGCATCGACACAGGCTTGCGCGTCAGGCATCCGCTGGATGCCTCGATCGAGCTGCCGGTCTATGTCGCCAATTTCATCCTGATGGGCTATGGCACCGGCGCAATCTTCGCCTGTCCGGCGCATGACCAGCGCGATCTGGACTTCGCCCGCAAATACGGCCTGCCCGTCAAACCCGTCGTGCTGCCGAAGGATGCGGATGCCGCCAGCTTCGACGTCGGCAATGAGGCCTATACGGACGAGGGCACCATCTTCAATTCGGACTTCCTGGACGGCATGTCCATAGCCAATGCCAAGGATGCGGTCGCAAGCAAACTGGAATCGATCGCCGTCGACGGCGCACCTCAGGCGGAGCGCCAGGTGAATTTCCGCCTGCGCGACTGGGGCATTTCGCGCCAGCGGTATTGGGGCTGTCCGATCCCGGTCATCCACTGCGACGATTGTGGCGTGGTGCCGGAAAAGGACGAGAACCTGCCGGTCGAATTGCCCGAGGACATCAATTTCGACAAGCCGGGCAATCCACTCGACCGCCACCCGACCTGGCGCGACACCACCTGCCCGAAATGCGGCAAGGCGGCAAAACGCGAAACCGATACCATGGATACGTTCGTCGACAGCTCCTGGTACTTCGCCCGCTTCACCGCTCCGGATTGCGACAAGCCGACGGATCCGGACGCGGCGAACAGCTGGCTGCCGGTGGACCAGTATATCGGCGGTGTCGAACACGCGATCCTGCATCTGCTTTATTCCCGTTTCTTCACCCGGGCGATGCAGAAGGTCGGTGCGCTGGATCTGAAGGAACCCTTCAAGGGCCTCTTCACGCAAGGAATGGTGACCCATGAGACCTACAGCCTCGGCGAAGGCACAGGCCGCCGCTGGCTGACGCCGGCCGAGATCCGCATCGAGGATGTTGACGGCAAGCGCCGTGCGACACTCATCGATACGGGCGAAGAGGTCGCCATCGGTTCCATCGAGAAGATGTCGAAATCGAAGAAGAACACCATCGATCCGACCGACATTATCGACACTTACGGCGCCGACACGGCCCGCTGGTTCATGCTGTCCGACAGCCCGCCGGAGCGCGACGTCATCTGGACCGAGGACGGCGTCCAGGGCGCCTGGCGCTTTGTCCAGCGGGTCTGGCGGCTTATCGGCGAAATCGCGGAGAAGACCGAGCCGCGCGGCGGAAAGGCACCGGAAGTCGACGGCAAGGCGCTGGAACTCCGGCGCGCCAGCCACAAGACGCTGCAGGCGGTCTCCGCAGACATCGAGGGCCTCGGCTTCAACCGCGCCGTCGCAAGGCTCTATGAACTCGTCAACGCGATCTCGAAGGTTTCCAACGACGGTATCGAGGAAGCCGGGACGGAATATGCCGTGCGCGAGGCGGCCGACTTCCTGGTTCAGATGATGGCGCCGATGATGCCGCATCTGGCAGAGGAATGCTGGTCGGTTCTGGGCCATGACAACCTGATTTCCGAGGCCATGTGGCCGGAAGCGAGCGAGGCGCTGCTGTCGGAAGACAGCGTCACCTATCCGATCCAGGTCAACGGCAAGAAACGCGCCGAACTGACAATCGCAAAAGAAGCTTCCAAAGAAGAGGTCGAAGCAGCTACCTTGGCGCTCGACACTGTCCGCAAGGCGCTCGAAGGCAAGGCGCCGAAGAAGATCATCGTGGTACCGCAAAGGATCGTGAATGTCGTTGTTTGACAACCTCTTCCAGTTGAGCGGCACCGTTCGCCGCGCAACCCTTTGCCTCCTTTTTGCAGCCGCTGTCACGCTCAGCGGCTGCCAGGTCCGCCCGCTCTACGGAACCGGCAGCGGTGAATTCGGCTCAGCGCCGTCTGCCGTCGCCGCGGAACTTGCAGCGATCGACATTGATGAAATCACGGCCCAGTTCGCCAACAACGATGCGGCCCGGATACTCTACAACGAACTCACCTTCCGCTTCGAACGCGGTACCGCAGCGCCGCCGAAGAAGTACCGGCTGAAAGTGCTGATGGACGTCGGCAGCTCGGCCGTCGGTGTTGAGCGGTTCAAGGACGTCCCTGCCGCCTATACGACCACGATGAACGCCACCTTCATCCTGAGCGACATCGCCACAGACGAGACGCTCATGACCGGCCGGGCCTTCAAGTCCGCCTCCTACGATTTCTCGGACCAGCGTTTTGCCAACACGCGCGCCTACAGGGATGCCCAGGAACGCGTCGGCAAGTCGGTCGCCGACGACATTGCGGCGCGTGTCGCCGGCTATTTCGGCAGCCAATCCTAACCCCGCAGACGGAGCCGATCCCCGTGACCGTACTAAAAGCCGCGGAGATCGACCGTTTTGTTGCCAACCCACCGGCTGCCGGCGGCGTCATTCTCATCTTCGGCCCCGATACGGGCCTTGTCTCCGAACGCGCCACACGGCTCGTCGGCAAGGCTTCGGAAGGTGAAAGCGATCCCTTCAACCTCGTCAAGATCGACGCATCCGATCTCGCCTCGGATCCGACCAGGTTGATCGATGAGGTGCTGACAGTGCCGCTTTTCGGCGGCCGCCGGATCGTCTGGGTCAAGGATGCCTCGTCGAAGAACCTTGCTCCGGCGGTCGAACCGGTCTTGAAGCTCGACGACTGGCAGACGCTGGTGGTGCTGGAAGCCGGTGACATAAAGAAGGGCGTCGGCCTCAGGAAACAGATCGAGCCGCACAAGCGCGCCGTTGCCGTTCCCTGTTATGCCGACAGCGACCGCGGCATCGATCAGCTGATCGACGAGGAAACAAGGGAAGCAGGCCTTGCCATCACCCGGGAAGCCCGCGCGGCGCTGCACAGCCTGCTCGGCGGCGACCGGATGGCAAGCCGCGGCGAATTGAAAAAGCTCTGCCTCTACGCCCTTCACAAGGGTCGCATCGACAGCGAGGACATCGAGGCGATCATCGGCGACGCCTCGGCCTTCGAGACCTCCGAGCTCATTGATGCAGCGGCAGCCGGTGACCTCACCACCCTCGATCACGGTCTCGAGCGCCTGGCGGAAGCCGGATCGAAAGCCTCGGTGATCGCCAACCAGACGCTGAAGCATTTCCAGCACCTTCACCGGATGCGGATCGATGTCGACCAGGGCAAGCCTGCCCAGGCGGTCGTCGACGGCCAGCGCCCGCCGATCTTCTTCAGCCGCAAGCCGAAATTCGCCCAGCAACTGCGCATCTGGTCCCTCAAGGACCTGGAACGCGCTCTTGGAATTCTGAGCGAAGCCACCCGCGTCTCGCGCCTCAACGATGCGCTCGGCGTTCCCGTGCTGTCGGAAGCCCTGCTGACGCTTGGAAGAGCCGCCAGGGCACGTCAACAGCGACGGTAGGAACACCATTCCGGTCCGGCATAGTCTCTCGACCTCATCCTGAGGAAGCGCGTACGCGCTGTCTCGAAGGATGGGCGGCAAACTCCGAACAGGGTGCCCATCCTTCGAGACGGAAAAAGCCGGGGCGTTACTACCCCGGCTTTTTAATTTTCAAAATAAAATCCGAGACTTAACGCGTCTCGACCCCGAGCTTCTTGCAGATCTCGTCGAGCTGTTCCAGCGAGGCGTATTTGATCTTCAGATCGCCCGATTCCTTGCCCGGCTTGTGGCCCACGGTGACCTTGAGGCCGAGCGTATCGGTGAGACGTTTTTCCAGCGCCTTGGTGTCGGCGTCCTTCTGCGGCTTCTCGGCCGGGGTCTTCTGGCCCAGGAGCTTGGCAAGCGCATCCGGGTCCTGGGCGATCTTCTCGGTCTCTCGGACGCTGAGCCCCTTTTCGACGATCAGGTCTGCAAGCGTGCTCGGGTCCTCGATGGTGATCAGCGCCCGCGCATGACCGGCCGTCAGCAGGCCCTCGTGCAGATAATCCTTCACCGAATTCGGCAGCTTCAAGAGTCGCATGGTGTTGGCGACATGGCTGCGGCTCTTGCCGATCACCTTGGCAAGTTCGCCCTGGCTGTAGCTGAATTCGGCCGTCAGTTGCTCATAGCCCATCGCCTCTTCGATCGGATTGAGGTCGGCGCGCTGGACGTTTTCGATGATGGCAAGTTCGAGTGCTTCCTGGTCGGTGACGTCGCGGATGATGATCGGTGCTTCGTGAAGGCCGGCGCGCTGCGCGGCCCGCCAGCGTCTCTCGCCGGCAATGATCTCGAACCGGTCGACCTTGCCGGCGGCAGGGCGCACCAGAATGGGCTGGACGATGCCCTTCGCCCTCAGCGATTCGGCGAGGTCCGCCAGATCCTTCTCGGTGAAGGTCTTGCGCGGGTTACGCGGGTTCGGCTCCAGATGCTCGATCGGCACCCTGCGGCTGTCACGAATGATCTTCTCGGGCGGTGCGGCCGCTTCCGGAGCCGAATCCCCGATCAGCGCCGCCAGACCTCGGCCCAAACGCTTGTTCTTGACGTCTCTTTCCGCCATACCGCACCTTTTTCTTCTTATATTTCAATAGGATATAGCGTGACGGCCGGGCCTCTTCCACCGCCACGCGAAGATCTTGTCGGTTCGGAGCCGAATCGACCGGCTCCGCCAGGCGTCAAGCCGCCACGCGCCGCAGCTCGCGCTCGCGCTGGATGATTTCCGAGGCCAGGCGCAGATAGGCCTGGCTGCCGGCGCATTTCAGATCGTAAAGCAGCGCCGGTTTGCCATAGGACGGTGCTTCGGAAATGCGCACATTGCGCGGAATGATGGTCTCGTAGACCGCGTCGCCCATGGTCTCCCGCACGTCGGCGACCACCTGGCTGGAGAGATTGTTGCGGCTGTCATACATCGTCAGCACGATGCCGTGGATGCTGAGCTCGGAGTTGAGCGCGTTCTTGACCTGCTCCACCGTGCTGAGCAACTGGCTCAGGCCTTCCAGCGCAAAGAACTCGCATTGCAACGGCACCAGGATGGAGTGCGATGCCGACAGGGCATTGATCGTCAGGAGGTTCAGCGACGGCGGGCAGTCGACCAGCACGTAGGTAAAGCCGATTTCCTGGAACAGGCGCGAACGCGTCAGGCCGTCGATGGCAGCCCTCAGCCGAAAGGCCCGGTCGCTGGTCGAGGCGATTTCGAGTTCGAGGCCGAGCAGGTCCATGGTGGACGGTGCCACCCACAGGCGTTGCACGGCGGTTTCACGCACCGCTTCGGCGAGCGAGCAGTCGCCGCTGAGGACTTCGTAGGTGGACAGGCCCCGGTCGCGGTGTTCGATACCGAGACCCGTCGAGGCGTTGCCCTGCGGGTCGAGATCGATCACCAGCACCTTTTCGCCAATGGCCGCCAGCGCCGTGCCGAGATTGATGGCGGTTGTGGTTTTACCCACCCCGCCCTTCTGGTTCGCAAGCGCGAGGACGCGCGGCGTTTCGGGAAGCATGCTCATTGCCACAACACCTTCCTGGGCTACTCCGGCCGGGCTGAAATATTGGAGAAAAGAAGCATCCGGCTCACAGGATCAACAAGACTGTCTTTTTCTATCATGTCGAACTGCCATCGGGCAGAGGCTTCGTTAACTTCTCGCTGAAAATCCTGACCTTTGTGGAAAACGGCCTTCGCTCCCTTCGCCGTAAACGGCTCGGCGAGCTGAAACAACAGGTCCAGCGAAGCGAGCGCGCGGGCGGAAACGGCATCCACTGCGCCGCCTTTCCATGCTTTCGCAACCGATTCGATCCGGCCCGGGTGAACCGTGCCCTTGGAACCGGTCTCGCGCAGCGCCGTGCGCAGGAACGCAGCCTTGCGCTGGTTGCTCTCGATCATATGGACATGGGCACCCGGCTGGTCCGCCAGCAGGATCGCGGTTACGACGCCAGGGAAGCCGCCACCACTACCGATATCCACCCAGACGCGGGCCTCTGGATAACTCCACTGCGTTTGCAGGCTGTCGGCCACATGGCGGATCCAGATATCCGGGATCGTCGACGGCGCAATGAGGTTTTGCGCGGGCTGCCACTTCAGGACAAGGTCGACGTAGATCTGGAGTCTCTCCACCGTTTCACGTGAAACATCCCCATACTTATGCACAACCTGTCCAGAGCTGTTCAACACAAGCGGGCGGCCCATCAGGCGGCGCCCCGCCGGCCCTGGCGCTTCAGATGCGACAGGATCAGGGTCAGAGCTGCCGGTGTCATGCCGTCCATGCGCGAGGCCTGGCCGAGGGTAGCGGGGCGGATATCGACGAGCTTCTGGCGCACCTCGTTGGAGAGACCCGTAATCGCTCCGTAGTCGAAACCATCCGGGATTCCCAAGGCCTCATCACGCTTCAGTGCTTCGATGTCTGCCGACTGCCGCTCGAGATAGACTGCATAGAGCGCGTCGGTCGCGACCTGTTCGGCGATGCCCGGATCGACATCTGCCAACTCAGGCCAGACGGCCGTCAGACGTTCGAAGGTCATATCAGGATAGGAGAGAAGGTCGAAGGCAGTCCGGCGAATGCCGTCCTGGTTCACCGGCAGACCTTTCTTCTGGGCCTCGGAGGGCGTCACGCTGAGACGTTTCAGAAGCTCCCGGGCAGCCGAGATCCTTTCCATCTTCCTCACGAAGGCCTGACGCCGCGCTTCTGAAATACAGCCGATCGCCACCCCGAGCGGAGTCAGGCGCTGGTCGGCATTGTCGGCCCTCAGCGACAGCCGGTACTCGGCGCGCGAGGTGAACATGCGATAGGGCTCGGTGATGCCGCGGGTGATCAGGTCGTCGATCATCACGCCGATATAGCCCTGGGAACGGTCGACGACGAAAGGATCCTTGCCGGCGGTCTTCAGGGCGGCGTTGAGGCCGGCGACGAGACCCTGGGCCCCTGCTTCCTCGTAGCCTGTCGTGCCGTTGATCTGACCAGCGAGATAAAGCCCCGGGCATCGCTTGGCTTCAAGGGTCGGCCGGAGTTCGCGCGGGTCGACATGATCATATTCGATGGCATAACCCGGCTGCAGCACAACCACATCCTCTAGTCCTGGAATGGTCTTCAGGAAGGCAAGCTGCGCATCTTCCGGCAACGAGGTGGAAATGCCGTTCGGGTAGACAGTGTGATCGTCGAGCCCTTCCGGCTCCAGGAAAATCTGGTGGCCGTCGCGGTCGCCGAAGCGCACGATCTTGTCCTCGATGGACGGGCAATAACGCGGCCCCCGTCCCTTGATCTCGCCGGAATACATCGCGGAGCGCGAGAGGTTCTCGCGGATGATGCGATGGGTTTCCGGCGTCGTACGGGTGATGTGGCACGGGATCTGCGGCGTCTCGATCCTTTCCGTCAGGGTCGAGAAAGGAATCGGATCCTCGTCACCCGGCTGTTCTTCCAGACGGTCCCAATGAATGGTCCGACCATCCAGGCGTGCCGGTGTGCCCGTTTTCAGGCGGCCGAGTTCAAAACCGATCTCTTCGAGCGACTGAGAAAGACCCATGGCCGGGGCTTCACCGGAGCGGCCCGCCGGGATCTTCTTGTCGCCGATATGGATGAGCCCGCGCAGGAATGTACCGCTGGTGAGCACGATGGCACGGCAGCTAACGACCCGGCCATCGGCCAGCTCGATGCCGGAGACGATCCGGTGCTGGCCTTCACCGTCGAAACGGATCTTGTGGGCTTCGCCTTCGACCACCGCCAGACCATCGATGGCAGCGATCTCCCGCTGCATCGCTTCCCGGTAGAGCTTGCGGTCCGCCTGCGCCCGAGGACCACGTACCGCGGGCCCCTTGCGCCGGTTGAGCATGCGGAACTGGATGCCGCCCTGGTCCGCCACCCGGCCCATCAATCCGTCGAGCGCATCGATCTCGCGCACCAGATGCCCCTTCCCCAGACCGCCGATGGCCGGGTTGCAGGACATCACGCCGATGGTATCGAAGCGATGGGTGACGAGCACGGTCCGGGCACCAGCCCTGGCAGATGCCGCCGCAGCTTCACAGCCGGCATGGCCACCACCAATCACCACCACATCGAATATCAGGTTCTGTTCGTTCATAGTCTCTACCGCTCACCCGGCCCGTCTGAAATTCGTCGGGCCCGGCCTTGTCCGGATTCGCTATTTAAGGATCTTGGGTCCGGCCGCAGCCAGGATAACACTGGCCGGAAATCCCGGCACTCATTCGCTGAGACTTATACGTGCACGCGCCTGCAAGGTCAAAGCGGAATTCCCGTACGCATCCAGGCGATGCAACGCCGCTAGCATCTGCTTTCTGGAGCAGACGCTCCTGATTCACGTGAAACATGTTCCGGTTCTGAATCGATCCACAGTGCGCTTGGGATGATTCACGTGAAACAGGTCACTTGCCGATGCAGAAATCCCGGAAGATCACGTCCAGCAAGTCCTCCACGTCGATGCGCCCGGTGATCCGGCCAAGAGCATCAGCCGCCCGGCGCAGGTCTTCCGCCCGCAGTTCCGCCGGCAGATGATGGGAGTCAACCGCAGCTTTCAGGCCGGCAAGGCATTCTTTCAGGTAGTGCCGGTGCCGCTCGCGGGTCGCAAGAGGCGCTTCACCCAGCGAGATCGTTTCCTCTGCAAAACGGGTCAGGCGGCTTAAAAGATGGTTCATGCCTTCGGCGGTCTTGGTAGAACAAGCAATTTCAAGGGTCATTCCGGAAGAGTCTTGTTCCGGAAGAGTCTCAAGATCGGCCTTTGTGTTAACAGTCCAGACTGGCACCGACGCTCTCAAATCCGCCGGTAGACCGGCTGAAGGATTGTCCTGTTCGATCCCGCCTGGCTCCACGGCCCACAGCACAAGGTCGGCTGCCCGGCCACGCTCTTCCGCCCGGCGGATACCTTCCCTCTCGACAATGCCCTCCGTCTGGCGAAGGCCTGCCGTGTCGACCAGGGTCACCGGATAGCCGCCGAGATCCAGGTGCACCTCGATCACGTCGCGCGTCGTCCCCGCCTCCTCGGTGACGATGGCGACATCGCGCCCGGCAATCGCGTTGAGCAGGCTCGACTTGCCTGCGTTCGGGGCTCCCATCAGCACCACCTGCAATCCGGCGCGCAGCCGCTCCCCGCTCTTCGATCGCTCCAGATGATCCGCAATCTCGGCCCTGAGGTCAGCCGCCTCACGCCAGACCTCGTCCGCGACGCTGCCCGGCACATCCTCTTCATCGGCGAAATCGAAGTCGGCCTCGATCATCGCCCGCATGTGGATGAGCCGCCTGCGCCAGTCTTCGTAGAGCACTCCGAGGGCGCCGCCCATCTGCCGCATCGCCTGCTTGCGCTGGCTCTCCGTCTCGGCCGCAATCAAGTCGGCGAGGCCCTCCACCTCGGTGAGGTCCATCCGGCCGCGATCAAAGGCCCGCCGGGTGAACTCTCCCGGCTCGGCCGGACGGCAGTCATCAAAGCCTCCCAGAACGGACAGCAGTCTGCTCACCACGGCCCGGCCGCCATGACACTGGAACTCTGCGACGTCCTCCCCCGTGAAGCTCGCCGGACCTTCAAAGAAGATCACCACGGCTTCATCCAGCAAATCGAGGGTCTGAGGATCTTTCAGCTTGGCCAGCATCGCCTTGCGCGGATAGGGAACCCGGCCGGTCACCGCGTTCACGATCTCCTGCGTCTTCGGTCCCGACACCCGGATCACCGCGACGCCGGACGGCACCGCCCCGCTGGAAAGCGCAAAGATCGTATCTGCCATGGGGTTCCTCTGAAGGGCCGGTCTAAAGGTCGATCGACCGCCTCTTTATCAAGTCTCGGCGCCTGCGAAAAGCCAGCGCCACTCCGTTCCGCGGGCGAATCGAATGGAGGGTTGGGATCGGGGCAAGAAGATCTGTTTCACGTGAATCAATGAAGACCTAGCGGACGTGCGACTTCGGCTCGCATCTCCCCATCCTCAATTGTCATCCCGGCCGCAGCGAAGCGGCGAGCCGGGACCCAGGACTCCTAGGCGAAAGTTGAGTGTCCACGATACAAGAACTCACGATGATGTTTCCTGGGTCTCCGCTTTCGCGGAGATGACATCTGAGATTTAGGAGACGGCGCAATATGGGAGATGACCAGGCTTCCAGTCGAACCGGACCCGATTCAAATTCACGGATTCACGTGAAACATCTTTCGCAAATCCGGATCTCTCTCCCTCCGGTTTCATGTGCATCCCGTTGACCGCGAGATAGCCGGTCTTGTGACCTCACACCACCTGCGCCACCCAATCGCCTTTTGCCAGCCGGTACAGCACATGTCGCTTGAAGGGATGATCGTCAGGCAGTTTCGGATGCTGGAAGTCGGCCGTCTGGTCCCGCATCATACCGATCCTTGTCATGACCTTTTGCGATGAAATGTTGTCAGGCACGGTGAAGGCAATGATCTCGTCATATCCCTTTGTCTCGAAGCCGAATCGAAGCCAGGCCCGGGCTGCCTCGCTGGCATAGCCCTGTCCCCAAACCGAGCGCTTCAGCCGCCAGCCGATATCGACGCACGGGGCGAATGGCAATGAACCCCGCTCATGCACGTCAAGGCCGGCAAAGCCAATGAACTCTCCCGTCTCCTTCAACTCAATCGGAGCATAGAAGACACCGTGTTCGTCATAGCAGTCGCGGCACATACCTATCAGCTTCAGGGTTCTCTCTCGGGTGAGCAAATCGGGAAAGTACCGCATCACTTCCGGATCTGCACAGAGCGCAGCACAGGGCTCGAAATCGTCCTCATTCCAGGACCGCAGCAGCAATCGCTCCGTTTCGATTTCAAAGTCATCGGGCATTAAGGAAATAGTCTCCTGTGCGTTCGCTGTTTCACGTGAATCTGGTCGGCATCGACTTCGAAAAGGCAGTCAGCGAGAGCGCGCCAGCCAATCAGCCCTCTTCAGTCTGTAGAGGACATGCGGGGCCACCGGGTGATCGGCCGGCAAGGTCGGATGCAGAAAATCGCCTTCCCTGTCCCGGACCATTCCGATCTTTTCCATGACCCTTTGTGAAGGCACATTGGCCGGAATGGTGAAGGAAACGATTTCCTCCAGGCCGACTGTTTCAAATCCGAATCGAAGCCACTCGACGGCGGCCTCGCTTGCATACCCCTTTCCCCAGACAGAACGCTTCAACCGCCATCCTATTTCGACGCAAGGATCGAAAGGCAAGGGCTTGGCGTAGGAAGGCCTGTTGAGGCCTACAAATCCGATAAACTCTCCGGTTGCCTTCACATCGACGGCGGAGAGGAAGAAGCCTTCGGTCTTTAGCTGGGCCTCGCTCTTCGAGATCAAGAGAGCGGCTCTTTCCCTTGGCCAGACATCCGGGAAATAACGCATCACATCCCGGTCGGCGCACATCTCTGCGAACGGGTCGAGGTCTTCGTCCTTCCAGGACCTGAGCAGCAAGCGTTCCGTCTCGATCTGAAATGCTTCGCTCATGAAATCGGGTCCGATTCAAATCTCAGGTGAATTCACGTGAAACGTGGAGGAGGTGGAATATCTTAACAAAAAGTAAAGGCGCGACCCCTTGCCGGGCCGCGCCTTTGGATAGAACCGGATCCGGAAAGGATCAAGTGTTCATGCTGTCGAAGAAATCGTCGTTCGACTTGGTCTGCTTGAGCTTGTCGAGCAGGAACTCGATCGCATCGACCGTACCCATCGGATTGAGGATCCGTCGCAGCACGAAGGTCTTCTTGAGGCGCTCGGCCGGAACCAGCAGTTCTTCCTTGCGGGTACCGGAGCGCTGGATGTCGATCGCCGGGTAGACGCGCTTGTCGGAGATCTTGCGGTCCAGGATGATTTCGGAGTTACCCGTGCCCTTGAACTCTTCGAAGATGACCTCGTCCATGCGGCTGCCGGTGTCGATCAGTGCGGTGGCGATGATGGTCAGCGACCCGCCCTCTTCGATGTTACGCGCGGCACCGAAGAAACGCTTCGGACGCTGCAGGGCGTTGGCGTCGACACCACCGGTCAGAACCTTGCCCGAGGACGGCACGACGGTGTTGTAGGCGCGGCCAAGGCGCGTGATGGAGTCGAGCAGGATGACGACATCGCGACCATGTTCGGTCAACCGCTTGGCCTTCTCGATCACCATTTCGGCGACCTGAACATGGCGGGCTGCGGGCTCGTCGAATGTGGAGGAAACCACTTCGCCGTTCACCGTGCGCTGCATGTCGGTGACTTCTTCCGGCCGCTCATCGATCAGAAGAACGATCAGGTAGCATTCCGGATGATTGGTGGTGATGGACTTTGCGATGTTCTGCAGGAAGACCGTCTTGCCGGTACGCGGCGGTGCGGTGATCAGTGCGCGCTGGCCCTTGCCGAGCGGAGCCACCAGATCGATCACGCGGGCGGAGAGATCCTTGATGGTCGGATCCGGGATCTCCATCTTGAAACGTTCATCCGGATAAAGCGGCGTCAGGTTGTCGAAGTGAACCTTGTGCCGGGCCTTTTCCGGATCTTCGAAATTGATGGTGTTGACCTTGAGAAGCGCGAAATACCGTTCGCCCTCTTTCGGGCTGCGGATCTGGCCTTCAACGGTGTCCCCTGTCCGCAGCGAGAAGCGGCGGATCTGCGAGGGCGAGACGTAGATGTCGTCCGGGCCCGGCAGATAATTCGCATCCGGAGAGCGGAGGAAGCCGAATCCGTCCTGAAGGACTTCCACGACACCTTCGCCGATAATCTCCACGTCCTGGGCAGCCAGGTTCTTCAGGATGGCGAACATCAGCTCCTGCTTGCGCATGGTGCTGGCGTTTTCGACTTCAAGCTCCTCGGCGGTCTGGAGCAGCTCTGTCGGTGTTTTTTCTTTTAGGTCTTTGAGTTTCATTTCCCGCATCGAGTTTGGGTCTTTTTTGTCATTGTAATGGATGGAATGGATTTGGAAGGTCGTTCTGCGCCGGATGTGATGGGTCGGCCAGAAGATATCTGAGAGACTTTTAGACGTGTCCAGATTGTACGGCGATTGCGGAGCGACTGTTAACGAACGCTGCACCGTATGAAGATGGGCGAAAGATACGTTGATTTGCACGAAAGCGCAAGCTGGGAATTCTGCCGGTTTTTTAGGGCCTGTCGGATAAATCCGGTGCCCTCCGGAACGGCCGAGCTCACGCGGCCGCCCGAACCGGTAGGAGCATCGTCAGAACGGTTTGACGATCACGAAGATCACGATGCCGATCATCAGCACCGTCGGCACCTCGTTGAGAATGCGGTAGTAGCGCGCCGGCCGCTTGTTTTCATCCCTGGCAAAGGTCTTCACCAGGCGGCTGAAATGGCCGTGCACGCCGGACATGATCAGCACCAGGGTGAACTTCGCGTGGAACCAGCCGTCCTGCCAGGCCTGAAGTTCCCACATCAGCCAGAGGCCAAGCACCCAGGTGGCGATCATCGCCGGATTGATGATCGCTTTCAGGAGACGGCGTTCCATCACCTTGAAGGTTTCGGACTGAACCGACCCGGGTTCCGCATCGACGTGATAGACGAAGAGCCGCGGCAGATAGAGCATGCCCGCCATCCAGGCGATCACCGAAATGACATGCAGTGCCTTGGCCCACAAAAAGAAATCCATCGCTTAACCCTTCCGCACCAGTTCGACCATGCGGGCGACGTGTTCCGGATCGGCGTCCGGGGTCACCCCGTGGCCGAGATTGAAGACAAGCGGGCCCTTGTCGAAGGTCTTCAGGATGTGGGCGACGCCATCTTCCAGCGCCTTGCCGCCGGCAACGAGGCGCATCGGATCGAGATTGCCCTGGATCGGCACCTTCTTCTGGATGTCGAGCGCCACCTGGTCCGGTGCCGTCCAGTCGAATCCGACCGCATCCACACCAGTGCCCTCCACATAGGCGTGCATGCGTGCCGAGGAAGCTTTCGGGAAACCGATGATCCTGGCATCCGGCCGCACCGCCCTGACGCCGTCGACAATCCGGCGTGTCGGGTCGATCGACCAGCGTTTGAAGCCGGCTTCGTCGAGAACACCGGCCCAGGTGTCGAAGATCTGCACCGCATCGGCCCCGGCATCGAGCTGGCGGATCAGGTAGCGGATCGACGCCGTCACCAGCTGATCGATGAAACGCTGCATAAGATCCGGATCCCGATAGGCGCCGACGCGCGCAGCCACCTGATCCTGGGTGGTATGTCCGGCTACCGAATAGCAGGCAACGGTCCAGGGAGCGCCGCAGAAGCCGAGCAGCGTCGTTTCAGCGGGCAGCTCCGCCCGAAGCCGCGACACCGTTTCTATGACCGGTTTCAGGTGATCCTCGGCACGGTCCTGTTCCAGTCGGTCGAGGAGCGTGGAAGAAAGCGGTTCCAGCACCGGGCCCCGTCCTTCTTCAAAACGAACCGGATAGCCGATGGCGTCCGGCACGACGAAGATATCGGAGAACAGAATACTCGCATCAAAACCATAGCGGCGGATCGGCTGGAGTGTGACCTCCGTTGCAAGATCCGGGGAGTAGCAGAATTCCAGAAAGTTCGGCGCCTTCGCTCTGACTTCCCGGTATTCGGGCAGATAGCGGCCTGCCTGACGCATCATCCAGATCGGGGGTGGCCAGAGCTTTTCTCCCGAGAGAACCCGCATCACCGCCCTGTCTTGGGATTTCATGAGGTCGCCTTTCCCACATTTCAAAACAATAAAGATTCTTATTTTGAATCTGTTTTTTCTATTTAAGCGTGGATTACCGGGATCAATTTCTATCCACAATCCGTTCGGCCGATTTTCTCGGCGGGAAAAATCCGGCCGCTTGTTAAGCGGAAATCCTCCCCAGGAGTCGATAACAGGATTTGATAATAAATTACAATCACTTGTCGCTTCGTTTACGTTTCGTTAAGAAATTGGGCGCCAGTGGACAATCTGTCGATATGTCACAGCACCTTTGTGAATCCACATCCATGCACAACCGTTTCGGCGCCAGTTTGCGTGCGTTTAAGCTTTGTTAATAAATTCGGGCGAGCGGGCATAACTTTCGCACTAGGCACGCGCCTTCGAAGACGGTACCCAATTCATCAACAGGCCTGGGGATGACAACGTGAACAAGTCGAGACACTACTTCCATCTGCATCTGGTGTCCGACTCCACCGGCGAAACGCTGATGACGGTCGCCCGCGCCGCGACCGTCCAGTATGAAAATGTCCAGGAAATCGAGCATGTCTACCCCTTGGTCCGCTCGCAGAAGCAGCTCGACCGGGTCATCACCGAGATCGAAAAGGCGCCGGGCATTGTGCTCTACACGCTGGTGGACGTGGAAATCTCCCAGCGGCTGGAACACAAATGCCGCGAACTTGGCGTTCCCTTCGTCAATATTCTCGATCCGGTCTTCGCCGTGTTCCAGTCCTATCTCAACGTGACCCAGACCCACCGGGTCGGCGGGCAGCACGAACTGGATGCGGAGTATTTCCGCCGCATGGAAGCGCTCAACTACACGATGATGCACGACGACGGCCAGATCTGGGACGATCTGGAATCCGCCGATATCGTGCTGATCGGCATATCGCGCACTTCCAAGACCCCAACCTGCATCTATCTTGCCAACCGCGGCATCAAGGCGGCCAATGTGCCGCTGGTTCCCGGCATGGCCCTGCCCGATCACGTGAAGAACCTGAAGCAGCCGATGATCATCGGGCTGATTGCCTCGGCCGAGCGAATCCAGCAGATCCGCCGCAACCGGGTGTTGTCGCTCAATTCCGACGGCTATAACGACACCTATGTCGACCGCAAGGAGATCTCCCAGGAGATCAACATGACCCGCCGGCTCTGCAGCGAACACAACTGGCCGCTCATAGATGTCACGCGGCGGTCCGTCGAGGAAACGGCCGCGGAAATTATGACACGCTTCAAGGAACATAAATCGGAACGCGACAACGGACGGAGCATTTGATCCGATTGATGCGGCTTAAGGAAAATCTCATGACAATTGTACTGGCAAGCGGAAGCAGGATCCGCGCCGATCTCCTGAAGAACGCCGGGCTCGCGATCGAGGTCGACCCGGCAGATGTGGACGAACGCGCGGTCGAGGCACCGCTGCTGGCGGCCGGTTTTCTGCCGGAGGATCTTGCCGGCGTGCTCGCGGAAGCGAAAGCGAACGATGTCAGCGCCCGCCGGGCGGGCGATCTGGTAATCGGCGCAGACCAGATCCTCGCCTTCGAAGGCGAGCGGCGCACCAAGCCGGAGGACATGGAGGCCGCCCGGCGGCAATTGCTTGCCTTTTCCGGCAAGACCCACGAACTTCATTCCGCTGTCGTGATTTCCAGGAATGGCGAGGCCATCTGGCGCCACGTTTCCACGGCCCGCCTCACCATGCGCGACCTCAGCCCCTCCTTCATCGGACATTATCTGGCGGCGGCCGGGGAAGAGGTTCTTTCCAGCGTCGGTGCCTATCAGCTGGAAGGCCTCGGCGTGCAGCTGTTTGAAAGGATTGACGGTGACTATTTCACCATTCTCGGCCTGCCGCTCCTGCCTCTGCTCGGCGAGTTGCGCGTCCTGAAGGTGATCGAGACATGAGGGAAACCTTGAAGAAAGCCGCAATTACCGGCCATCCGGTTGCCCAGTCGCGCTCGCCCATGGTGCATGGGTACTGGCTGAAGAAGCACGGCCTTGCCGGCGAATACGGCCGCATCGATGTGCCGCCGGAAGAGGCCGCGGCTTTCTACCGGAATTTTGCCCGGTCGGGCCTGTCGGGCTGCAATGTCACCGTGCCGCACAAGGAAGTGGCGGCAGCCAGCTGCGACTGGCTGGACGATGCGGCCAGGTCCATGGGCGCTGCCAACACCCTGTGGCTGGACGAGGCCGGAAGGCTCTGCGGCGCCAACACGGACGGCCCCGGCTTCCTCGGCAATCTCGACCAGCTTGCCCCCGGCTGGGACGTTTCACGTGAATCGGCAGTGGTTCTGGGGGCGGGCGGCGCGGCACGCGCCGTCGTCTGGGCACTTTTGTCCCGAAAATTCACAAATGTGCATATCGTCAACCGAACCTTCGAAAAGGCGAAGGCAATTGCCGATATGTTTGGATCCGGAACGATTGCCCATGAGTGGGACAAGCTGGGGACAGTGCTGGGAAAGGCGGATCTCCTCGTCAACACCACCTCGCTCGGCATGGCCGGCAAGGCACCGCTGGAGATCGACCTGTCACCGCTTCCGGGGTCCGCGCTCGTGACCGATGCGGTCTACGTGCCGCTCGAAACCGATCTGCTGCGCCAGGCTCGGGCGCGGGGCAACAGGACCGTCGACGGCCTCGGCATGCTGCTGCATCAGGCCGTTCCGGCGTTCGAGCGCTGGTTCGGTGTGCGTCCGGAAGTGGATGACGCGCTGCGCAAGATGATCCTGGAAGATCTCGGAGTGACCGCGTGATCCGCATCGGCCTCACCGGCTCCATCGGCATGGGCAAGTCGACGACGGCAAAGATGTTCGCCGCGGAAGGCGTGCCGGTGCACGATTCCGACGCGGCCGTGCATGCCCTTTATGCCGGCCGCGCCGCGCCGCTGATCGAGGCAGCGTTCCCGGGCACGGTGAAGAACGGCAAGGTCGACCGGACCTTGCTGTCGCCGCAGGTGCTCGGCAAACCCGAAGCGATGAAACGGCTCGAGGCCATCGTTCATCCCCTGGTGCGCGAGGAAGAGCAGCTCTTCCTGGACCGCGCCCGGGCAGAGCACCGCCGCATTGTCATGCTGGACATCCCGCTGCTCTTCGAAACCGGTGGCGAACACCGGGTCGATGCCATCATCGTCGTCACCGCCGACGCGGAGATCCAGCGCCGGCGCGTACTCGCCCGGCCCGGCATGACGGAGGACCGTTTCGAGGCGATCCTGGGGAAGCAGGTGCCGGACGCGGAAAAACGCCGCCGCGCGCATTTCCTGATCGATACGGGATTGGGCATGGAGCCTGCAAGACGGCAGGTGCGGGCAATCCTGAAGGCGCTGGCGGCAGTCGGCTGACAGTGACCAGGTTCGGACAAAGCCTTTTCCCCTCGAAACCATGTTTCAGGTTTCGGGAAGGGTACGGTGAATTTCCGACCGATCACCTTCTGCATTATGGTCGACGTCGCCGGGAAGCAGATCGTAACGGGCAATGCGGAATTTTGTATTTGGGACGCTGTAAATCGGCGACTGACGCCAGCCTGGCTGGTGCCGGCCTGTTTGGAACATTCAATCGATTATCCGGTTGATAATACAGCGTCGAAACCGGAGCCAGAAATGATTGCCAATTTGTTTCAGCGCGTTGGGCGCGAAGAACTCCCCCTGATTCTGGCCTTGTTGTTCTCTGCGGGAGGGCTCTGGGGCTTTTTTGAACTGGCCGACGAGGTTTCCGAAGGCACCACCAGGGAACTGGATCGATCGCTGCTCCTCACCCTGCGCAGCTCCGCCGATATCACGGATCCGCTCGGTCCGGCGTGGCTCGAGGAAATGATGCGTGACATCACGGCACTCGGCAGTGTCGGCGTGCTCGCAATGATAACGCTGATGGTGGTGGGCTATCTGTTCGTGATCTCCAAGCCGAGGGCCGCCGTTGCGGTTTTTGCCGCGGTCAGCGGAGGCCAGCTGCTCAGTTCAGTCGTGAAACTGGTCATCGACAGGGACCGGCCGGATCTTGTGCCGCATGGGGCACAGGTTTTTACGGCGAGTTTTCCCAGCGGCCACTCGATGATGGCAGCGGTGGTCTATCTCACGCTGGCGGTGATGATTATCAGGCTCAGCCCCTATTGGGTGGCCAAGGTCTACATTCTCGGATGCGCCATGTTGATCGCGGTCCTGGTGGGTATCAGCCGCGTCTATCTCGGCGTGCATTGGCCGACGGACGTCTTGGCCGGCTGGACCGTCGGCGCGATCTGGGCCGTGTTCTGTTGGCTCGTTACGGTTATTCTCCAGCGCGGCCGGGTCCTCAGGAAAGCGCCTGACACGGACCTCTGAACTGAAGATTCGCCCGGAATACCGTGGAAAACCGGCCTCAACCCTTGCCTGTTTGCCGCCAAGCGGCACAGTGAGATGAACAGGCAAGGGCGGCGGGAATGCGTGAAATCTCCTTTGATACGGAAACCACGGGGCTCAATCCGAGGGGCGGCGACCGGCTGGTGGAAATCGGTGGCGTGGAACTGATCAACCACATCGCCACGGGCAATTCCTATCACGTATACATCAACCCGCAGCGCGACATGCCGGAAGAGGCGTTCCGGGTGCATGGCCTCTCGGCGGAATTCCTCGCCGACAAGCCCCTGTTCGAGCATGTCGCCGACGAGTTTCTGGAATTTGTCGGCGACGCGACGCTCGTCATCCACAACGCCGCCTTCGACATGGGCTTCATCAACATGGAGCTTGAGCGCGCCGGTCGCCGGACGATCCCGAGGACCCAGGTGCTCGACACGCTGGAGATCGCCCGCCGCAAGCATCCGACAGGGCCGAACTCGCTCGATGCGCTCTGCTCGCGCTACGGCATCGACAATTCCAAGCGCATCAAGCACGGCGCGCTTCTCGACGCCGAAATCCTTGCCGAAGTCTATCTGGAGCTGATCGGCGGTCGCCAGACCGCCCTCGGCCTGCTGATGGACGAGGATGAAACCGCGTCCGGAGGCTCCGGTTTTGAGCCCGGTGTCCTCGGCACGTTCAATGCCCGTCCCCGCCCGGTTCCGCTGGATCGCCCGCTCCTGCAAAGCGAGCACGAGGCGCACAAGGCCTTTATCTCCGGAATGGGCGACAGCGCGGTCTGGACCAAATACGGCGGGTAAGAAAAAAGCGAAGGCGGAGTTCCTTCGCTTTCCAGAGCGCGTCGCGTTCACCCGGATCATCATGCATCGCTTTTTGCGTTGAAATCCTTGATTTCAGGCAGCGAAAAGCGATGTCGATTTTATGCGACGTGCTCTGTTAAGAGATAATTTCTGGCCGGTCGCGCTTTTGTCCCGGCTCAGAGCATCGACGGCAAGACGCGGTCCGGCGGGCGGTGGCCGTCCATGAAGGTCTTGATGTTGATGATGACCTTTTCGCCCATCTCGATGCGGCCCTCGATGGTCGCCGAGCCCATATGCGGCAGCAGGACGACGTTTTCCAGCTTGACGAGCTTCGGATTGACGGCGGGCTCGTGCTCGAAGACGTCGAGACCGGCACCGGCAAGTTCGCCCGCTTCGATCATGCGGATCAGGGCGTTTTCGTCGATCACCTCGCCGCGCGCTGTGTTGACCACATAGGCGTCCTTCTTCAGGAGTTTCAGCCGGCGGGCTGAGAGAAGGTGGAAGGTGCCGGGCGTATGCGGACAGTGGATCGATACCACGTCCATGCGCGCCAGCATCTGGTCGAGGCTGTCCCAGTAGGTCGCTTCAAGCTCCTCCTCGACGCTTTCGGCAAGGCGGCGGCGGTTGTGGTAGTGAATCGACATGCCGAAGGCCTTGGCGCGGCGTGCGACGGCCTGGCCGATGCGGCCCATGCCGATGATCCCGAGCCGCTTGCCCCAGATGCGGTGGCCCAACATCCAGGTCGGCGACCAGCCGGCCCAGTCGCCGGCTTCCAGCGTCTTGATGCCTGCGGCAAGGCGCCGCGGCACGGCCAGCATCAGCGCCATGGTCATGTCGGCGGTGTCTTCGGTCAGGACGCCCGGCGTGTTGGTGACGTTGATTCCCCGGTTGTTGGCGCTGACGACATCGATATTGTCGACGCCATTGCCGAAATTGGCGATCAGCTTCAGGTTCTCGCCCGCCTGGGAGAGGACGGAGGAATCGATCCTGTCGGTGACCGTCGGCACGAGAACATCGGCGGTTCTGACGGCTTCCACGAGTTCCGCCTGGCTGAAGGGCCTGTCCTGCTCGTTGAGACGCGTCTCGAACAACTCGCGCATCCGGGTTTCGACCACGTCCGGAAGCTTCCGCGTGACCACGACGACAGGCTTCTTTTTCGCCATTTCAATTGCCTTTCGCGCTGCGTTGAGGACTTGTTAACCTCAACGGTACCACCTTGACGCTGCGCGTTGCGCGAGCGGATGAGACCACCCCTTTTCCTTACCAGATGGTCCGGCAGAAACAAGGGATCGGTTTCAATCGCCGCGGATCGCCAACCGGCCAAATCTGCCATGCTGGTTTTCGCAGAGAATTTTCGGTAGAGATTTGCCTCAGGTCAAAGATCATAACAATTGGACAACCGGACAATATGGCGCGTTCGATCCCGGGACCCCGGCTTATAACTTGTGTGCTGACATTGCTTTTCGGCCTGTTCGTCCCCCTGGCGCCGCTTCAGGCCCAGGGCACGTCGACGGGCGCCAGCGGCCTGCCCGTGCCGCGATTCGTCAGCCTGAAGTCAGACCGCGTCAATGTGCGCATCGGGCCCTCGCGCGAACATGACATCGCCTGGACCTTCGTCACCTCGGGCCTGCCGGTGGAAATCGTCGGCGAATTCGAGAACTGGCGCCGGATCCGCGACTGGGAAGGCAAGCAGGGCTGGGTGTTCCATTCCCTGCTCTCCGGCCGCCGCACGGCCCTGGTGACACCTTGGGAAAAGAACGACCGCACCCCGCTCAGGGCCCGGTCCCGCTCCGACGCGGACATCGTCGCCGAGCTGGAACCCTTCGTGCTGACCACGGTCAGCGAATGCGCCGGCGGCTGGTGCCGCGTCAATGGCGCGAACTACGACGGCTGGCTCGACCAGACCCGCCTCTTCGGCGTCTATCCCGACGAACTCATCGGCGATTGAGGGCAATCGACCTGGACTTCGCCACGCTTTCAACCTCATCCTGAGGAAGCGCGAAGCGCTGTCTCGAAGGTGGGTCGCTTGCTCGGTGGTTATGGCCCATCCTTCGGTCCGGCCTCCGGCCCTCCTCAGGATGAGGTCGAAACAGCTGAAAACATTGACAAAAAAGGCGGCCAAACAGCCGCCTTTTTCCATTTCGGAGGTCGGTAGAGACGGTCACTCGGCGACGACTTCCTGAACTTTCAGCTCTTCCAGGCGCGGCATCGACATGATGTTGTAGCCGCTGTCGACGAAATGAATCTCGCCGGTGACGCCGCCCGACAGATCCGACAGCAGATAGAGCCCGGTGCCGCCGATTTCGTCCAGCGACACGGTCCGGCAGAGCGGCGAGTTGCGTTTCTGGAAATTGAACATCAGCCTTGCGTCGGAGACGCCGGAGCCAGCCAGCGTGCGGACCGGGCCGGCGGAGATGGCGTTCACGCGGATATTCTGCTCGCCATAGTCGACGGCCAGGTAGCGGACCGAGGATTCCAGAGCCGCCTTGGCAACGCCCATGACGTTGTAGTTCGGCATCACCTTGGTGGACCCGCCATAGGTGAGCGTCACCATGGAGCCGCCATTGGGCATCAGGCTGGCGGCGCGCTTGGCAATCTCGGTGAAGGAGAAGCAGGAGATCAGCATGGTGCGGGTGAAGTTTTCCCGCGTGGTGTCGGCATATTTGCCGCGCAGCTCCGACTTGTCGGAAAAGGCGATCGCATGCACCAGGAAGTCGATGCTGCCCCATTCCGTTTTCAGCGCGTCGAAAACGCTGTCGACCGAAGAAATGTCCTCGACATCGCACGGCAGCAGGATATTGGAGCCGACGGATTCCGCCAGCGGCTTCGTGCGGCGGCCGAAAGCCTCGCCCTGGTAGGTGAAGGCAAGCTCTGCGCCGTGCGCTGCAAGGGTCTTCGCGATGCCCCACGCAATCGAATGATCATTGGCAACGCCCATGATCAGGCCGCGTTTGCCCTTCATCAAGTCAGACATGCAGTACTCCTCAGCCGTGATAGCGCGACAGGGCGAGGGAGGCGTTGGTGCCGCCGAAGCCGAAGCTGTTGGAAAGGACAGTGTCGAGGCCGGCATTGTCGCGGCGCTCGGTGACGATTTCGCCCGGCTTCAACGCCGGATCGAGTTCGGTGATGTTGGCGGACGCGGTGATGAAGTCGTTCTGCAGCATCAACAGGCAGTAGATCGCTTCCTGCACACCGGTGGCGCCGAGGCTGTGGCCGGTCAGCGACTTGGTGGAGGAGACCGGCGGCTGGTTCTCGCCAAAGACGCGGCGGATCGCTTCGATCTCGCCAATGTCGCCGACAGGCGTGGATGTGCCGTGGGAGTTGATATAGTCGACCTTGCGTTCGCCGAGGGTGGAGACGGCAAGACGCATGCAGCGCTCGCCGCCTTCACCGGAAGGCGCCACCATGTCGTAGCCGTCGGAATTGGCGGCATAGCCGGTCACCTCGGCATAGATCTTCGCGCCGCGCGCCTTGGCGCGCTCCAGCTCTTCCAGGACAACGACGCCGCCGCCGCCGGCGATGACGAAGCCGTCGCGGGTCGCGTCATAGGCACGCGAGGCGGTTTCCGGCGTGTCGTTGTACTTGGAGGACATGGCGCCCATGGCGTCGAAAAGGCAGGAGAGCGTCCAGTCGAGTTCCTCGCCGCCGCCGGCAAACATCACGTCCTGCTTGCCGAACTGGATCTGCTCGGTCGCGGCGCCGATGCAATGGGCCGATGTGGAGCAGGCCGAGGTGATGGAATAGTTGATGCCCTTGATCTTGAAGGGGGTCGCAAGGCACGCCGAGTTGGTGGAACTCATGCCGCGGGTCACCATGAACGGGCCCATGCGCTTGGGCGAGCCCTTTTCGATCACGATCTGGTGTGCCTGAAACAGGTTCTTGGTGGACGGACCGCCGGAGCCCATGATCAGGCCGGTGCGGGTGTTGGAGACGTCGCTCTCTTCCAGGCCGCTGTCGGCGATCGCCTGCTGCATGGCGATGTAGTTATAGGCCGCGCCGTCGCCCATGAAGCGCAGCTGGCGCTTGTCGATGAGTTCGGCGATATCGACATCCGGCTTGCCGTGAACCTGGCTGCGGAAGCCGTGTTCGGCGTAGTCCGGAGCGAAGCTGATGCCGGATTTGCCTTCGCGAAGGCTTCCCAGCACTTCCTGTGCATTCGATCCGATGGAGGAAACGATACCCAAACCGGTGACGACAACGCGTCTCATTGCGGTCTCCTTATTTCTGTCGGCTCTGCAGGTCTTCAGGAGTTCGGTCGGTGCCTGCAGGCTCGTAGATAATATGCGAACCGGCGCTCCCGATGACAAAGAAGCGCCGGCCAGAAAAAATCGAGTTTGCGGGCGTCAGGACTTGGCCAGGCCCACGCGCAGGTCGGTTGCCTTGTAGATCTGCTCGCCGTCCGCCTTCACCCAGCCGTCGGCGATGCCGAGCACCAGCCGGCCCTTCATCACACGCTTGAAGTCGATGCCGTATTCGACCAGCTTCACATCCGGCGTGACCATGCCCTTGAATTTCACTTCACCGGTCGACAAAGCCATGCCCTTGCCTTCCAGGCCCTGCCAGCCGAGATGAAACCCGGTCAGCTGCCACAGGGCGTCGAGACCGAGGCAGCCCGGCATGATCGGGTTACCCTGAAAGTGGCACGGAAAGAACCACAGGTCCGGCTTGATGTCGAATTCCGCGCGGGCGTAACCCTTGTCGAACTCGCCGCCGGTTTCGGAAATGTCCGTGATCCGGTCGAACATCAGCATCGGGGGAAGAGGCAGCTGGGCATTGCCCGGGCCAAACAGCTCGCCGCGGCCGCAGGCGAGAAGTGCTTCATAGTCGTAGCTGGAGCGGCGCTCGGTCATTCAGGATCCGTTTTTGTGGTCCGCCCCTGACTTTTCAAGGGCAGGATTGATTTGTTTTCGGTTCGTTTGAGGCGCCTTCCTAACACAGGGGAACCATGACTGAAAGATCCCACATGCGCGAAGTTTCCGGGTTTTTCCGCGGTTTGGCCGGGATTTAAGCCAATTCCCGGATTCGCCCGCCGGATCGTGCAGGTTTGCCGTCGGCGTTAAAAACTTGCATCCTGGGTGCAAGAAATGGCAGATATAGGCCAACGGCTGCAGACGCACGGTTGAAGACCCCGGTCCTTCCATGTGCGCGGCAATGTGAAAAGACGGACCTGGATCGGATCGGAATGACAACGCTCGTGGTGCACGAAACCTGCGGAATGAAGGATGTGACCGACATGCTGAGGACGGCGGGGCTTCGGCCGACGCGCCAGCGCGTGTCCCTTGCCGAGCTTCTATATTCCAAGGGCGACCGCCACATCTCCGCCGAACTCCTGCACGAGGAAGCCGTGGCCGCCGACGTGCCGGTGTCTCTGGCAACCGTCTACAACACGCTGCACCAGTTTACCGAGGCCGGCCTCTTGCGCGAAGTCGCCATTGACGGCAACAAGACCTATTTCGACACCAATGTGTCCGACCATCACCACTTCTTCATCGAGGGCGAGAACCGGGTGATCGACATCCCGGGCGAAGGCGTCGGCATCGGCCGGCTTCCCGAAGCGCCGGCCGGCATGGAAATCGTGCGGGTCGACGTGGTCGTAAGGGTGCGCGACAAGCGCTGACACCCGACCGGATACCCGGTCAGGCCAGACCGCTTTCCACGTAGCGCAGCTTCCATTCGTAATAGTCGGATGTCGCGCCGATCTCGGCAAGATGGCGCTGTCCGTCCGCCACGAAGCCGAGCTTCATCAGGAGATTGGCCGAACGCACGTTCTCCGGATCGGTGATGGCGCAGAGATTGCGCAGTTTCAATTCCTTATGCACAAAGTCGAGCACGGCCTGACCCGCTTCCCGGCCATAGCCGTTGCCGCGGTGACCTTCCAGGAACGCAAAGCCGAGATCCGGATATTTCAGCTCGTTGCGCACCACAAGGCCGCAGACGCCGATCGCTGCGGGCGCGTGTTTCGGCTCGACCACCCAGAGACCGACGCCATGGGCGGCAAAGCGGGCCAGCGACTTGTTCTTGATGTAGTTGAGCGCGTCGTCCTCGGTCCGGATGCCGTGGTCGGCGATGAAGCGGATGTAGTCCGGCTCGTTCATCAGCCGGTGGTAAAAACCGGCGTCGTTGCTGGACGGCAGGCGGAAGCGCAGGCGCTCGCTGACGGGAAAGGGCCCAAGGGGAAAACTCACGCAGCCGATTCCTTTTCGATCAATGCCCTCGTGCGCACGGCGATATCGGGCACGGCGTCGAAATGGTCCTTCTCCGGGCTCTTGCAAAGATCATAGATCACGCAGCGTTTGCATTCGGGCTTGCGCGCCTTGCAGATATAGCGGCCGTGCAGGATCAGCCAGTGATGGGCATGCAGCGCGAATTCGGCCGGCACGACCTTTTCCATGGCCTTTTCGACATCCAGCGGCGTCTTGCCGGGGGCGATGCCGATGCGGTTGCCCAGCCGGAAGAGATGCGTGTCCACGGCAATTGTCGGCTGGCCGAAGAAGATGTTCAGCACCACGTTTGCGGTCTTGCGGCCGACACCGGCCAGCTTCTCCAGTGCCTCGCGGTCGCTCGGCACCTCGCCGCCGTGGTCGCGGATCAGCTGCTCGGACAGCAGGATGACATTCCTGGCCTTGTTCTTGTAAAGGCCAATTGTCTTGATCTCCTCGCGCACAAGGTCCTCGCCGAGCGCCACCATCTTTTCCGGTGTGTCGGCGATCTGGAACAGGTGCCTGGTCGCCCTGTTCACGCCGACATCCGTCGCCTGGGCGGACAGGACCACCGCCACCAGCAGGGTGAAGGCGTTGGTATAGTCCAGTTCGCCCTTCGGCTCCGGGTTGTCCGCATGGAAGCGCTGGAAGATGGCGTAGCTCTCCGCCCGCGTGTAGCGGGGGCGTTTCAGGACCTTGCCGGGATTGTCGACGGAAGGGGCCTTTCGCGCGGACTTCGCCTTGGCGGCGGCCGTGCCGGCTCTCTTCCTTGAAGCGGGGCTCTTTGCTTGGCTCATGTTCCCTCTATAATCACGCCTCATGAGCGAGAACAATCCGAAACCCGAGCAGGACGACGAATTGTCGGAGTTGAACCGGCCGTTCTTCACGGCAGTCCTGACCCCGCATCGCTCTCTCGGGCCAAACGGCTTTCTGGTGCTGATGGCCTGTCTCGGCGCGATCAGTTTCGTCGCCGGGATCCTGTTCTGGCGTATCGGCGCCTGGCCCGTCTTCGGCTTTTTCGGCCTCGACATGGCGCTGGTCTGGTTCGCCTTCCGCGCCAACTACCGCTCCGCGCGCGCATTCGAGGAAATCGTCGTTTCCCGCAGCGAGATCGCGATCCGCAAGGTGGGGCCGGGCCGGCGGTATCAGGAATTCCGCTTCAATCCGTTCTGGGTGCGGCTGAAGGTGGACCGGCTGGACGACGAGGGCGTCGTCAAAATCACCCTGTCGAGCCGGGGCGAGGAGATCGATCTCGGCAATTTCCTCAATCCGGGCGACAGGACGAGTTTTGCCGGCGCGATCGCCAATGCCCTGGCGGTCGCCAGAGCCGGTGGAGTGTGAGCCGGTGGAGCCGGAGTTCTGCCGTCAAACCCTTGTGTCCGCGGTTTCCGGCTGGATCCGCAGTGTTGTCAGCAGCATGGCGAGTGCGGCGACGGAACTTCCGGCTGCCACGTAGAGAACGGTCCTGAAATCCGACGCACTGGCAATGATGCCCATGGAGACGCTGCCGATCATGCCGCCGAGAAACAGGCTGTTCATGTAGACGGCCGTTGCCCGCCCCGGCCGGTCCGGCGCAAAACTCTGGACGAAACTGATCGCGACCCCGGCAAAGAGACCGTAATAGGTTCCCTCAAGCGCAGCGACGGCGAGGACCTGCCACAGCGCGCTCACCTGGGCGAAGAGCACCATGGTGAGCGCCGCCAGGGACGCGGCGAGCATCAGCACCTGCCGGGTTCCGATCCGCTGGGCAAGGCGCACGGAGCCGAAGATCACGAACACTTCCAGAAGGCATTTCACCGACAGGGAAAAGCCCGGGGTTGCGCCGGGCAAACCGGCTTCCCTTACAAAAAACAGCGGCATCGCCGATGTGAACAGCGAATTGGTGATGACGAAACCGAGGCAGGTCGCGCCTGCAACGGCAAGGCCCCAGTTGATCGGGTCCTTGCCGCCGGATGTCTTGCGCTCGCGCACCGAGCGGAAGTCCGCGGGAACAACGGCATGCCAGAGGGCGAGGTAACAGAGCCCGATTCCGAAGGCGCTGAGGAACGCGGCACTGAATCCTGAAAAGGCGACGAGCGAGAACGAGAGCGCCGGCCCGATCATCCAGGCAAGCGACACGGTCATGCGCAGCCAGGAATTATAGCGGGCAATGTCGAGCCCGTGGCGCTCCGCATAGAGCCGGCCATAGGTCAGGATCGCCCCCGGACCGGTGTTGTTGAGGCTCATCAGCGGCGCGACCAGAAGAATGAGAATGACGAGGCTGGTGACCTGGGTCAGGATCAGCGTCAGGCACGCAAAGGCGCAGACCGAGATCAGGATCATGCGCTTGACCGGAAAGCCATGGTCGAGCCGCTCTCCTGCCCAGCGGTTGGCGGCAAGCGTCAGCGGCATCGACAGTCCCGTATAGAGCCCGACCTGCCAGGCCTCCGCCCCGAGTCCTTCCACGATGAAAAAGCTCATCAGCGGCACCAGCGCCGAAGTGCCGAGACTCGCCGAGAATTGGAGCAACAGGATCATCACTGCCTGGCGCGGCAGCTGCAGGAGGGAAAACATACTGTTAGCCGGAGGAATAAAGCGGGCAGGAACCAGAGCCTAGCGGGACTGGTCTCCGGCGTCACGGACATTCTGACCCAAGCCCGCGTCTGGAATTTGCGGCCCATCCTTCGAGACAGCGCTCCGCGCTTCCTCAGGATGAGGTATTTGGGATGAACCGCTTCCTAAGAGGGGCTGGTCCTCTCTCCTACCTCATCCTGAGGAGCTTGGCTTTGCCAAGCGTCTCGAAGGATGGGCCGCTTGCTCAAATGTTTGCCGTCAATCCTCCCGTATCGTCCGCAATCCCTTCAGACGGTAGAGTGCTTCCAGCGCCTCGCGCGGTGTCATGTCGTCCGGATTGATCTCTTCCAGTGCCTCGCTTACCGGATCCGGTTCGGAAAACCCGGACGGTGCGCTGGGCCTGGCGGCAGCGAGACTTGCAAACAGCGGCAATTCGTCGATGAGGCTTTCAGCCGGCGAGCGCCGGTCCTGTTCTTCCAGCTGGCTCAAGACCTGTTTCGACCGCTCGACCACCGACGCCGGGAGTCCCGCGAGTTTGGCGACCTGGATGCCGTAGGACCGGTCGGCCGCGCCCGGCACGATCTCGTGCAGGAAGATGACGTCGCCCTTCCATTCCTTCACCGAAACCGTGGCGTTGGAGAGGCGCTCGAGCTTGGCGGAAAGCGCGGTCAGCTCGTGATAGTGGGTCGCAAAGAGGGCGCGGGATCTGTTGACCTCGTGCAGGTGCTCGATGGTTGCCCAGGCGATCGACAGGCCGTCGAAGGTCGCCGTGCCGCGGCCGATCTCGTCGAGGATCACCAGCGAGCGGTCGCCCGCCTGGTTGAGGATGGCGGCCGTCTCGACCATTTCCACCATGAAGGTGGAGCGCCCGCGGGCCAGGTCGTCGGCGGCGCCGACGCGCGAAAACAGCCGGTCGACGATGCCGATATGGGCCGAGGCCGCCGGAACGTAGGAACCCGTCTGGGCAAGGACGGCAATCAGCGCGTTCTGGCGCAGGAAGGTCGATTTACCCGCCATGTTCGGACCGGTGATCAGCCAGATGTGGCCGATATCCTCGTCCGCGTCGGGTCCGAGATTGGCGTCGTTGGCAACGAAGCTGTCGCCGCCGGATTTCTTGAGCGCCTTCTCGACAACCGGATGCCTGCCGCCCCTGATGTCGAAGGCACGGCTGTCATCTACCGTCGGGCGGGCGTAGTTCTCCTCCTGGGCCAGCTTGGCGAGCGCGGCCGAGACATCAAGGATGCTGAGGCCGTGGGCGGCCGCCTTGATCGCTTCGCCTGCCTCGATGATGGCGCCCGCCAGCCTGTCGAAGATCTCAAGCTCGATGGCAAGCGACCTTTCGCCGGCGCTGGCGATCTTCGATTCCAGATCCGCCAGCTCGGTCGTCGTGAAACGCATCGCCCCGGCCATGGTCTGGCGGTGGATGAAGCGGCCGGGATCGGCCGTCAGCTTCTCGGTCTGGGCGGACGGGGCCTCGATGAACCAGCCGAGCACGTTGTTGTGCTTGATCTTGAGCGAGCGCAAGCCGAGCTCTTCCGAATACTCGGCCTGAAGCCTGGCGATCACCTTGCGGCTCTCGTCCCTGAGCGACCGCAATTCGTCGAGATCGGCATTGTAGCCGCTTGCGATGAAGCCGCCGTCGCGCTTCAGGAGCGGCGGCTCGTCCTTGAGCGCCGTGACAAGTTCGCCGCCGAGGTCGTGCGGTGCCCGTTCCAGGCTTGCCCTTGCAGCGGCAATCTCCGCCGGAATGGTGCCGGCGGTGGCGCTGGTCTGATCGAGAACCTGCCGCGCGGATTCAAGACCCTGGGCAACGGCCAGGATATCGCGCGGGCCACCGCGGTTGAGCGCGATCCGCGACAGGGCACGCGCCATGTCCGGCGCGCCCTTCAGCGTCTGCCGCAGGCTTTCGCGCATGATTTCGTTTTCAAGGAAAAACGCCACCGCGTCGTGACGGCGGTGGATGGCGTCCACATTCACCAGCGGACCGGCGAGGCGGCTTGCCAGGAGCCGGGAGCCCGCGCCGGTCACCGTGCGGTCGATGGTCGCCAGCAGCGATCCCTGCTTTTCGCCCGACAAGGTCCGCGAGAGTTCCAGGTTTGCCCGGGTCGCCGGATCGATCAGCATGCGGCCGGCACCGGCCTCGCGCACCGGCGGGTCCAGCGGCGGGCGCTCGCCGAGCTGGGTCTTTTCGACATAGGCGAGAATGCCGGCGGCAGCGGACAGCTCCGCCCGGCTGAAGGTGCCGAAGCCGTCGAGGGTCTTCACCCCGAAATAATGCGCCAGCCGGTCGGTGGCGGTGGATGAGTCGAAAAACGCTCGCGGCACCGGCGACAGCGCGCCGCCCGCCTGCTCGGCGATGAGCCTGAGTTCGCTTTCCTGCAGGAGATTGTCTGCCAGGATCAGTTCACGCGGGGAAACCTGCGCGAGATCGGCCGCAAGACGCTGGTGATCGGTCTCCGACACCTGGAAGGAGCCGGTGGACATGTCGATCCAGGCAAGGCCGTAGACGGCGTTGCCTTCCAGCGAACCGCCCTTCAGCCGCGTCAGCGCCATCAGGAAGTTGTTGGCACCCGCATCCAGCAGGCGCTCTTCCGTCAGTGTCCCGGGGGTCACCAGTCGCACCACGTCGCGCCGGACCACCGACTTCGACCCGCGCTTCTTGGCTTCCGCCGGATCTTCCGTCTGTTCGCAGACGGAGACCCGATGCCCCTTGGCGATCAGCTTGTTGAGGTAATCGTCGGCCGCATGCACCGGCACGCCGCACATCGGGATGTCCTCGCCCTGGTGCTTGCCGCGCTTGGTCAGCGTGATGCCGAGCGCGGCGGAGGCGACTTCCGCATCCTCGAAAAACAGCTCGTAGAAATCCCCCATCCGGTAGAACAAAAGGCTGTCGGGATTGGCAGCCTTGATCTCCAGGAACTGGGCCATCATCGGCGTGATCTTGGCATCCGCCGGGGCGATTTCTTGCGCGCTCTGTCCACTCATGTCCGATACCTAGCAAATCGTGCGGACCATTCCACCAAGGGCCTAGGCCATCTTGGCTTGAGGCTTCATTTTCCCGGGGATAAGGTCAGGCAACTGCCCCGTAAAGAGAGCGCCGAGAGGAAACGTCCAGATCATGTCCGCCGACAAGAAACCGACCAAGACAAATGTCAGCTTCACCGACCAGGAAGCCCTTCAGTTTCACCAGGAAGGCCGGCCCGGCAAGCTGGAGATCGCGCCGACCAAGCCGATGGCAACCCAGCGCGACCTGTCGCTGGCCTATTCGCCGGGCGTGGCGGTGCCGGTCAGGGCGATCGCGGACGATCCGAGCCGCGCCTACGACTACACCACCAAGGGCAATCTGGTTGCCGTGATCTCCAACGGCACGGCCATTCTCGGCCTCGGCAATCTCGGCGCGCTCGCCTCCAAGCCGGTGATGGAAGGCAAGTCGGTGCTGTTCAAGCGTTTCGCCGACGTCGACAGCATCGATCTGGAAATCGACACCCAGGACGTCGAGGAATTCATCAATTCGGTGCGCTATCTCGGCCCTTCCTTCGGCGGCATCAACCTGGAGGACATCAAGGCGCCGGACTGCTTCATCATCGAGCAGCGCCTGCGTGAGCTGATGGACATTCCCGTCTTTCACGACGACCAGCACGGCACGGCGATCATTGCCGCCGCCGGCCTCATCAACGCTCTCTACCTGACGGGCCGCGAGATGAAGGACACCAAGGTCGTCTGCAACGGCGCGGGTGCGGCGGGCATTGCCTGTATCGAACTGGTCAAGGCCATGGGCATCCCCCATCAGAACGTCACGCTCTGCGACACCAAGGGGGTAATCTACAAGGGCCGCGAAGAGGGCATGAACCAGTGGAAATCCGCCCATGCGGTGGAGACCAAGGCCCGCACGCTCTATGACGCGATGAAGGGCGCGGATGTCTTTTTCGGTGTCTCCGCCAAGGGAGCCCTGACGCCGGACATGCTGCGGGTGATGGCGCCGAACCCGATCATCTTCGCCATGGCCAATCCGGATCCGGAAATCACGCCGGAAGAAGCGGCGGCCGTCCGCGACGACGCCATCGTCGCCACCGGCCGCTCTGACTATCCGAACCAGGTCAACAACGTCCTCGGCTTTCCCTATATCTTCCGCGGCGCGCTTGACGTCCAGGCAACCACCATCAACGACGAGATGAAGGTCGCCTGCGCCCACGCGCTTGCCGATCTGGCGCGCGAGGAAGTACCGGACGAGGTCGCCGCCGCCTATCGCGGCAACCGACCGAAATTCGGCCCGGAATATATCATTCCGGTGCCGTTCGACCCGCGCCTCATCTACACGATCCCGCCGGCGGTCGCCCAGGCGGCAATGGATTCCGGCGTCGCCAGGCGGCCGATCGTCGACATGCAGGCCTACAGGAACCAGCTCACCGCCCGCCGCGATCCGGTCGCCGGCACCCTGCAGCGGATCTTCTCCAAGGTGCGCCAGCAGCCCAAGCGCGTCGTCTTTGCCGAGGGCGAGGAAGAGCCGGTGATCCGCGCTGCCGCGAGCTTCGTCTCGCAAGGCCTCGGCGAGGCGATCCTCATCGGCCGCGAGGACGAGATCCACGCCATGGCCGAACAGGCCGGCATCGATATCGACCGGCCGGGCCTGTCGATCCAAAATGCGCGGCTTTCCAACCGCAACAATGATTATGCCCAATATCTTTTCGGCCGGTTGCAGCGCAAAGGCTACCTCCTGCGCGACTGCCAGCGCATGGTCAACAACGACCGCAACTACTGGGGCGCCATCATGGTGGCCCGGGGAGATGCCGATGCCATGGTCACCGGTGTCACCCGCAACTATTCCATCGCGCTGGAAACGGTGACGTCCACGATCGATCCCAAACCCGGCCACCGGGTCATCGGGGTGTCGCTCGCCCTGGCGCGCGGGCGCACGGTGCTCGTGGCCGATACGGCCGTCATCGACATGCCGACGTCGGAAGAACTCGCCGATATCGCGGAAGAAGCCGCGCATGTCGCCCGCAAGCTCGGCTACGAGCCACGGGTGGCGATGCTCGCCTATTCCACCTTCGGCCACCCCAGGAGCGAGCGTTCGGAAAAGGTCATCGAGGCGGTGAAGATCCTCGACCGGCGCCGGGTCGATTTCGAGTATGACGGCGAAATGGCCGCCGACATCGCCCTCAATGCCGACCGCATGGCGGCCTACCCGTTCTGCCGGCTCTCGGGCCCGGCCAACGTTCTGGTCATGCCGGCATTCCACTCCGCTTCCATCTCCACCAAGATGCTCCAGGAACTGGGCGGCGCCACCGTCATCGGCCCGCTTCTCGTCGGCTTCGACAAGCCCATCCAGATCGTGCCGCTCGGCGCCAAGGACAGCGACATCGTCAACATGGCGGCAATCGCGGCGTTCAACGTGACGTGAGGAAGTACCTTCTCAGGTGCGCAGCGGCTCCCCGGTCCCGGATCTCCGCTGCGCTACGTCCGGGATGACGACTGAGAGGAATTAGCCATCCCCAACCTTAGTCATCCCGGACGACCAACGGGAGATCCGGGACCGGGGAGCCACAACACCAATTGGTAGGAGCACCAAGCGATTGACCGCCTGGGTTTACATCCTTGCGTCCCGCCCGTTTGAAACCCTTTACACGGGCGTGACCACGGATCTGTCCCGGCGGATTTACGAACATCGCGAAGGACTGATTGAAGGCTTCTCCAACCGCTACGGCACGAAGACGCTGGTCTGGTATGAGGTGCACGAGGAGATTGCCAACGCGATCACGCGCGAGAAACAGATCAAGCGCTGGCGCAGGCAATGGAAATTCGATCTGATCGAGAAGATGAATCCGCGTTGGAAAGACCTTTATCTCATTCTCAATCAGTGATTTGCGCCACAGCTGCTCCTTCGTCATCCCGGGCAAGCGAAGCGCGGCCCGGGACCGGGGAGGCAAGAAGCTATCGGGAAAGCAGTTGGCTACAGCAGAGGCCGGGGCTCCCCGGTCCCGGATGTCCACTGCGCTGCGTCCGGGATTACGGAGGAGAGGTTTTTCTGTCCTCTTGCTTCAGAACGACCAATCTTTTTGACAAACCCCGCCCCAGCGGCGATACCTCGAAGCCATGACGGATATCAAAGTCAAAATCTGCGGCCTCTCCACCGAGGACACCATGGAAGCGGCGCTCGATGCGGGTGCGGATATGGTCGGGCTGATGTTCTTTCCGAAAAGCCCGCGCCACGTGTCGCTGAGCGATGCCGCGCGCCTTGCGGACATGGCCCGCGGCCGGGCGGAGATCGTGGCGGTCACGGTCAACATGGATCTCGACGGCCTGTCGCGCATCAACGAGCTGGTGAAACCGGACACGTTCCAGTTTCACGGCGAGGAACCGCCCGAAGCGCTTGCGGCGGCCAAGGTGATGCACGGCACGAAGGTGATGAAGGCGATTTCGATTTCCGAGCGCTCTGATCTGGAAGCGGCGCATTACTACGCTATTGTTGCCGATCGGCTGCTCTTTGACGCCAAGCCGCCGAAGGGCTCCGAACTGCCCGGCGGCAACGGCGTTGCCTATGACTGGACGCTTCTGAAAGGTCTTGACCTCAAGAAGCCCTTCATGCTTTCGGGAGGACTGGATCCGGAGAATGTCGCCGAGGCGATCCGGCAAAGCGGCGTCAGGGAAGTCGATGTCTCCTCCGGCGTCGAGCGGGACAAGGGCGTCAAGGACAGTGATCTTATTCGCGCCTTTCTGGCGGCGGCCAAGGGTGTCAAGGTTCCGGCCTGAAGAGCCGGTGAAGGAGTTTTAGCGTGAACGACATGGCGAACAGCATCCGGACCGGCCCGGACGATCGCGGGCATTTCGGTATTTTCGGCGGCCGATACGTTGCCGAGACCCTGATGCCGCTGATCCTGGAACTGGAGCGGCATTACAAGGACGCCAAGAACGATCCGGAATTTCATGCCGAGATCGAGTCGCTGAACAAGCATTACACCGGTCGCCCGTCGCCGCTCTATTTTGCCGAGCGGCTGACCAGCGAGCTCGGCGGCGCCAAGATCTATTTCAAGCGTGACGAGCTCAACCACACCGGGTCGCACAAGATCAACAACTGCCTCGGGCAGATCCTGCTCGCCAAGCGCATGGGCAAGACCCGCATCATCGCGGAGACCGGCGCCGGCCAGCACGGCGTGGCGACGGCCACCGTCTGCGCCCGCTTCGGCCTGCCCTGCGTCGTCTATATGGGCAAGACCGATGTCGAGCGGCAGAAACCCAACGTCTTCCGCATGAAGCTGCTCGGCGCCGAGATCGTTCCGGTCACCGCCGGCGCCGGCACGCTGAAGGACGCCATGAACGAGGCGCTGCGCGACTGGGTGACCAATGTCGAGGACACCTATTACCTGATCGGTACCGCCGCCGGTCCGCATCCCTATCCGGAAATGGTGCGCGACTTCCAGTCGGTGATCGGCAAGGAACTGCGCGAGCAGATGATGGAGGCCGAAGGCCGCCTGCCGGATGCGCTGGTGGCCGCCGTCGGCGGCGGCTCCAACGCCATCGGCCTCTTTCATCCGTTCCTCGACGACAAGGACGTGAAGATCTACGGCGTCGAAGCCGGCGGCCGCGGTCTGGAAGGCGTCGAACACTGTGCTTCGCTCACTGCCGGCAAGCCGGGCGTGCTGCACGGCAACCGCACCTATCTCCTGCAGGACGAGGACGGCCAGATCCTGGAAGGCCATTCGATTTCCGCCGGTCTCGACTATCCGGGCATCGGCCCGGAACATTCCTGGCTGAAGGAAATCGGCCGGGTCGAATATGTTCCGATCATGGACAACGAGGCACTGGACGCGTTCCAGATGCTGACCCGCGTCGAGGGTATCATCCCGGCGCTGGAGCCGTCCCATGCCCTGGCCCATGTCGTGAAGCTGGCCCCGAAGATGGACAAGGACCAGATCATCGTCATGAACCTGTGCGGGCGCGGCGACAAGGACGTCTTTGCCGTAGGCCAGATGCTGGGCTTCGACCTCTAAAGGCCGGGTCCGAGCCGGATTTTTTTGAGAGCCGCGTGCCGGAAGGTGCGCGGCTTTTCCTTTGGGTCCACGTCTCTCCATCGGCATCCCGGGCGCAGCGAAGCGTGGATCCGGGACCGGAGAACCGAAACGTACCCTTCAAGATGATGGAGAGCGGATTGCCTCCCCGGTTCCGGCTCGCGCTGCGCCCGGCCGGGATCACGGCGGAAAAGTGTCAAACCGGTTTCCTCACATTAACCAGCCCACTCACTTTGGGATTGCTGCAATGCAAACTTGTGCGTTGTGAATCTTTTGCCGAGGACTAAATCAGGCGCGAATGAAACAGGGCCGGCGGGATAGCCGCCCTTTGAGGAAACCCCGAAATGTCCTTCGATCTTCTGACCGGCTTCGTCCGTGACTTCCGTGCCTCCCGCAAGGTTGCCGGCGAGATTGCCCGCATGAACCATCTGTCCGATGCGCAGCTTGCCGATCTCGGCATCGAGCGCAGCGAAATCACCAGCCGCGCCTTTCGCCGCCACTTCAAGCAGCGCTAAAGCGCGTCGCGTTCCTTCGCAGTCACCCAACGCACTTTAGCCACCTTTCGACGCACGCCTTATTGCGAAAAACCGGTGGCCACTTTTTCGCGACGTGCTTCAAACACGCAGGCAAGAAGCCAAGGCAAGCGCATCAGACGTTGCGATCGGCGGACCTGCGCGGCTGAGAAACAATCGGTTTCACCGCAAGTGCCGCCTCCAGTAGCTGTTGTCTCCCGCGGGCATCCAGCCGAGATGCCTGGTCCGTCAGGGCCGGATCGGTTTGAACGAACGGGGCATCCGCCAGGACCGGACGCGGGGAAAACGCGAGATGCAGATCCCTGACCCGGCGCCACAGTTTTTCGGCAAGAGGCTCGGGGGCCGGCTCGAACAGGGAATGGGCCATTTGCAGCTCCTTATTGCTTAGGCGGCTTCGTGCTTTCCTTACAATAAGTGCACAGAGTGCATTTTTCTAGGTGCAACCTGTGCGCATCAGGCAAACCAGCCATGCGCCTGGCGCGGGTCTGACCTGCACGAAGCGATATTGCTGCAGTGCAAAAAAATCATAAATTGCGGTTCGGTCGCGCCATCGGGATTCGCGGCCGTCGAATTTTTGGTTTGGAAAGATGAGTACCGTGCAGGCCCTTCACATCAGCGCGCCATCGGCTGCGCCCCTTGCTACCGTGTTTCGCGGCACGGGCGGCCCGTTCCAGCGTGCCGGCCGGGCAAAGCCGATGGGCAGCGAACACGTCTATCGGGCCGATGCCGCCTTCCGGGCAATCGGGCTGATCGATTATCCGAGCCGCTGAGAGCGCCCGTCTCTCAAGGGTGCCTCAAGCGCGCCGGAAGGCCCTAATCTGCATCTGACAGATTGACAGGGCCTGCACTGCCCCCGTACATCGCTCTGACGGGAAACGCCCCGGGAACCCCGGACGGCGCCAAAGAGGGTAGCAGTGAATGACGGAAACGCGTATCGACCGCCGTTTTAAAGCCTGTGCGGAGGCCGGCCGTCCGGCCCTGGTGACCTTTATCACCGCCGGCGATCCCGATCTTGCAACCTCCCAGGCCGTCCTTGATGCCCTTCCCGCCGCAGGTGCCGACCTGATCGAGCTCGGCATGCCCTTTTCCGATCCGATGGCCGAGGGCATTCCGATCCAGCTTGCCAACCAGCGGGCGCTTGCCGCCGGGCAGACCATGGACAAGACCCTGGACATGGTACGGGCCTTCCGCCGCAAGGACCAGGATACGCCCATCGTCCTGATGGGTTACTACAATCCGATCTATGTGCGCGATCCGAAGAAATTCGTGGAGGTCGCGAAGGAAGCCGGTGTCGACGGCTTCATCATCGTCGATATCCCGGCCGAGGCCGATGACGAACTCTGCATTCCGGCACTGGAAGCCGGTCTCAACTTCATCCGCCTCGCCACCCCGACCACCGACGACAAGCGCCTGCCCGCCGTTCTGGCCAACACCTCCGGTTTCGTCTATTACGTCTCCGTGACGGGTATCACCGGCGCCAATATCGCCGATACCGGCCGGGTGACGGCGGCGGTGAACCGCATCAAGGGCCACACCGACCTGCCGGTCGCGGTCGGCTTCGGCGTCAAGACGGCGGAGCAGGCGGCGGTGATCGGCAAGGACGCCGACGGCGTCGTTGTCGGCTCGGTGCTGGTCAATGCCATCCGCGACAGTCTGGACGAGGCCGGCAAGGCGACCGACCGGACCGTCAAGGCGGTCGCCGACCTGGTAGCCGACCTTGCCGCCGGCTGTGCCCGGGCGCGCAGGGCCTGACACGGCGGCAAAGGTCATTGCGACCGGTTTGAAGGACTTCCGGCGGACCCCATATCTCCGCCCAACCGCAACGAAAGCGACGGGACGCGTCTGACGTGAACTGGATCAACTCTATCGTACGCCCGAAGATCCGCGATCTTTGGAAAAAACGCGAGGTTCCGGAGAACCTCTGGATCAAGTGCCCGGAAACCGGTGAAATGGTGTTTCACCGCGACCTGGAAGCCAATCTCTGGGTGATCCCGAATTCCGGTCACCACATGCGCATGCCGGCACGCAAGCGCGTCGAGACCCTCTTCGATGACGGCAACTACACCGAGGTCGAGACCCCGGAAGTGCATGCCGACCCGCACAAGTTCCGCGACAGCAAGCGCTACACCGAGCGGCTGAAGGAAGCCCGGACCAAGTCCGGCGAGGACGAGGCGGTTCTGGTTGCCCAGGGCAAGATCAACGGCATGCCGCTGACGGTCGCCGTGCAGAATTTCGACTTCATCGCCGGCTCTCTCGGCATGGCCGCGGGCGAGGCGATCCTCGCCGGCATGATGAAGGCGGTCGAGGACAAGACGCCGTTCGTCATGTTCGCCGCCTCCGGCGGGGCCCGCATGCAGGAAGGCATCCTGTCGCTGATGCAGATGCCGCGCACCACGGTCGGCGTGCAGATGCTGCGCGAGGCGGGCCTGCCCTATATCGTCGTCCTCACCAACCCGACCACCGGCGGCGTTTCGGCGTCCTATGCCATGCTCGGCGATGTGCACATTGCAGAACCCGGCGCCCAGATCGGCTTTGCCGGCCGCCGCGTCATCGAACAGACGGTGCGCGAGAAGCTGCCCGACGATTTCCAGACCGCCGAATACCTGCTCGATCACGGCATGGTCGACATGGTTGTGCCGCGTCTGAAGATGAAGGAAACCCTCGCGCGTATCTGCGGAATCCTGATGAAGCGAGAAGTCGAGCTTCCCCGGCTGGAAGCTCCGAAGGAACCGGCCGAGGACACTGAGGCGGAACCGGCGGAAGGTTCCGCGGAGACTGCCAAGGATTCCGAGGCCGCCGGCTAGGCATTGCTTTTCACAAGAAATCCGTCGCGAAAGCGGCCGCAGACGACATTTCCGGGCTGTCCGCTTGTCTGGCGGACGGCCTTCCCGTAAAGCCGATAGTCGAAGCTAACCGGGATTAGGGTGTAGACCCCTGAAGGGACCCTGCGGAGGGCGCCTTGGATCAAGTCACGAAAATTCTGGACCGCCTGCTGGCCCTGCACCCGAAAGAGATCGATCTATCTCTCGGGCGCATGCATCGTCTTCTGAAGGATCTCGGCCATCCGGAAAGACGCCTGCCGCCGGTGCTGCACGTGGCGGGCACAAACGGCAAGGGCTCCGTGACGGCGACGCTCCGCGCAATCCTGGAAGCCTCCGGCAAGCGCTGCCACGTCTATACCTCGCCGCATCTCGTCTCCTTCAACGAGCGCATCCGCCTTGGCAGCGACGGCAGCTTTGTCTCCGACCCGCTCCTCTACGAGGCGCTTCACCGCTGCGAAGAGGCCAATGGCGGCGAGGAGATCACCTTTTTCGAGATCACCACGGCCGCCGCACTGCTGCTCTTTTCCGAACACCCGGCCGATTTTCTCCTCCTGGAAGTGGGGCTCGGCGGGCGTCTCGACGCGACCAATGTCGTCGACACGCCGCTTGTCTCGGTGATCACCAACATCTCGATGGATCACGAGAAATTCCTTGGCGACGATCTTGCCGCCATCGCCGCGGAAAAGGCCGGCATCATCAAGCCGGGCGTGCCCGTGGTTTCGGCCGAGCAGGATCCCGCGGCGCTCGACACGATCATCCGCAAGGCTGCCCGCAACCGGGCGCCGCTGAAGATCTTCGGCCAGGAATTCGTTGCCCAGGAAGACCAGGGCCGCATGGCCTATCAGGATGAGGACGAGCTGATCGACCTGCCGCTGCCGGTTCTGGGCGGCCGCCACCAGTTTGCCAATGCGGGTCTTGCGATCGCCGCGCTCAAGGCTGCGGGGCTGCTGCCGGACGAAACCGCGATTGCGCAGGGGCTGAAATCGGTCAACTGGCCCGGCCGGCTGCAGCCGATCACCCACGGCGCCCTGTTCGATATCTGCCCGGACGGCTCGGAGATCTGGCTGGACGGTGGCCATAACCCGGGTGCCGGTATCTCCATCGCCGAATTCATGGGCGAGCAGGAAGAGCGCGCGCCCCGTCCGCTCTATCTGGTTTCCGGCATGCTGACGACCAAGGATCCGATCGGCTTTTTCCGCCCCTTTCACGGCCTGGCGCGCCATGTCGGCACGGTTCCGATCAGCACCACCAACACCGCGCGCACGCCGGAAGACCTGGCGGACCTTGCCCGTTGCGCCGGACTTGAGGCAACACCGTTTCAATCGCTGGACGCAGCCTTGGCAGATGTGGCAGCTTGTGCGCAAAAGGACGGCGAACCGCCCCGGATTCTGATCTGTGGTTCGCTCTACCTCGCCGGGGAGGTCCTGGCGCGCAGTGGAATGGCGCCGGTCTGACCTTTTGCCGGCCCCTTAGGAGGCTCGTGACATGGTCGGACTTGGCAGGATTTCGTCGCTCGCGGCGGCTTTGGTGCTGGGAACCGCGCTTTGCGTTCAAACCGCCGGCGCCTTGACGGAACAATATGAAACGCCGCCGGAACAGGATCCGTCCGCCATTCTGGGCAGCGAGACGCTCGGGCCCGGCTATGCGGTGCTGGCGCCGGTGCGCGGCGACGGTTTCCTGCGCATCTATCAGGTCCAGACGGATCTCGGTGTGGAACAGGTCGAGGGCGACGGCCTCCTCAGGCTGCGCCTTCACGAGATCAGGGTGCTGGTCGCCCTCGACAGCCTGAAGAACGACGCCAGTTTCGTGGACGGTCTCAAGCAGGCAGCGATGAAGCCTGTGGAATTCGTCGAGAGCACCGTCACCGATCCGGTCGGCACCGCCAAGAGCACGGTTTCCGGTGTCGGCCGCATGTTCGGGCGCCTGACCAAGGGCGTGGAAGCCGCCGTCAGCGGCAAGGGCGGATCTGCGGCGGACCTCGCCAAATCGATCACCGGCCAGGCCCAGGCGCGCCGCGAACTCGCCTATGATCTCGGCGCCGATCCCTATACCTTCTACAGACCCCTGTCGGAAAAGCTGGACGAGACCGCCAGCGTCACCACGGCCGGCAGCTGGACCGTGTCGGCGATCACCAGCTTGCTTCCGGGCGGCATGATCGTGAACACGGCGCGGCAGGCCGACAATTTCCGCAACCTGATCGTCGACAGCACACCGGCGGAGCTGGAGGAGCGCACGGCGGCAACGTTCCGCAAGGCGGGCATCTCGGAAGCGACGCTGTCGCGGATTTCCGCCAACCCGTTCTATACGGCAAGCGAGAAGGCGGTGATCGCCTATCAGCTGCAGGCCATGCCGGGCGTTAAGGACCTTGACCAGCTTGCCGCCAAGGCCGCGGATGCAGACAGCCGCGACATCGCCTATTTCCAGCTTCGCCGCGTGGTGCTGATGGAAACCTATCACCGTACCGTCTCGCCGCTTGGCGACATCAAGCTTGTCTCCGGCATTCCGGTCGCGATCCGCAAGGACGGCACTGCCGCCCTCGTGCTGCCGCTGGATCACGTCGCCTGGACGCAGTCCGTCGCCCAGACCTTCTCCGCCCTGCATGTAGGCCTCGGCCAGCTGCCCTTCCCACCGGCCGGCGTCGACTTCCTCATCACCGGCGACCTCACCCCCATGGCGGCCGAACGCCTCGCCTCCTTCGGCTGGGCCATCACCGGCGACTACCCGATGCCGAAGGGACCGGTGTTCTAGAGGCGGCTGTGTGCCCGTCCCGCATCAGCGACACGACCAGAGGCCATGCCCGGCGGCTTCGGCGGGATCAGACCGGCGGTGAACGCAAACTGTGGCGTCTCCTGCGCAATCTGAAACATGATGATCTGCATGCAAGGCGCCAGGCGCCCGTTGGGCCTTACATAGCCGATTTCGTCATTTTCTCACGCAAGCTTGTCATTGAAATCGATGGCGACTTGCATTCGCAGCCTGAGCAGCACAGTCACGACGAAAAGCGCGATGCCTGGATGCGTTCGGAAGGCTTCGATGTACTTCGCTACGCGGCCTCGGAGGTGCATGAAAACGCTGAAAGCATTTATCTGCACATCCGAAACCACCTCGGCCTGGAAATAGGCTGAGCGTTGGTTCGATTACGGCTTCGCCGTTCACCCCCAACCCTAACCCTTCCCCACAAGGGAGAAGGGGATCACACCCGGTTTGCCGAGAGGGGCCATTTGAACGACACTCGTGATGTTGAGTGCTTTCGCCGAGAGCCGAAGCGCAGTCCCCCTACCCCTTGTGGGGAGGGGTTAGGGGTGGGGGTCCCTCAAAACAATGAATTCACAGCATTCAAGCGCAGTACGCTGAGCTCATGCTGACATCCAGGTTCTAGATCGGCGTACAGCGTTGCTGCGCGTGTTCGCGACGACCAGACTATGGATTTTCCGGGAACTGCAAGTCACACGCACTCCAGCACAGGCCCTGCGAGACCGCTTTCCCAGCCGAGGATGGCGCGTTTGCGGGTGAGGCCCCAATGGTAGCCGCCGAGCTTGCCGCCCTTGGCAAGGACCCGGTGGCAGGGCACGACAAAGGAAAGCGGATTGCGGCCGACGGCGGTTCCGACGGCGCGTGATGCCTTCGGGTTGCCGAGGCAGGCAGCGATGTCCGAATAGGTGGTTGCCGCACCCATCGGGATCCTCAGAAGCGTCTGCCAGACCCGGATTTCGAAATCCGTGCCGATCATGACGATGTTCAGCGGCTGGTCCTCTTGCCATTTCTTCGGATCGAAAACGCGCCTGGAATAGGCGATAGTGGCATCCTGATCGTGCACGAACCTCGCAGCGGGCCAGCGTTCGCACATGTCGTCAAGGGCATCCTGTTCCTCGCCGGGATCCGCAAAGCCGAGGCCGGCAAGGCCCTTGTCGGTTGCCATCACCAGCACCTGCCCGAAAGGCGAAGGATGAAAGCCGTAGGCGATGTTCAGTCCGGCGCCGCGGTTGCGGTAGTCACCCGGGGTCATCGCCTCGTGGGTGACGAAGAGATCGTGCAGCCGGCCGGAACCGGAGAGGCCGACCTCATAGGTGGCATCGAGCACGCTGGCGCTGTCGCGCAGCAGCGCCTTGGCGTGGTCCAGCGTGATCGCCTGCAGGAACTGTTTCGGCGTCAGGCCGGCCCAGCGCGAGAACACCCGCTGCAGCTGGATCGGTTGCAGGCCCGCTTCCGCAGCCAGCTCATCCAGCGTCGGCTGATCTCGCCAGTCCTCGGTGATCCGCTTCAGGGTCTGCCGCACGACGGCGTAGTTCTCGGCCGCCTCCGCGCCGACGGAAATCGGCTTCGGGTCGGAGGTGAGGCTCGCAAGGTCGATGGCTCTGGTCATGGCGGTCTCGTCGCGTCTTCCTTCAGTCTGACCCGATCTTAGACGCCTGAAGACGTGGCGGCGACCCGATTTGCGATCCCCGTGCCTTCGACAGCTCTCCGCAGTCATCCCGGACGCAGCGCAGCGGTGAGCCGGGACCGGTGAACCCCAAAAGCTTGATAGGTGCACGCCAGGAAACGCCTCGGCTCCCCGGTCCCGGCTCGCGCTTCGCTTGGTCGGGATGACTGCGGAAAGAGATGCAACAACGTCACCCTACCCCAGCACATCCTTGAACTCACTGGCCGAGACCGCCGGTCCCTTGCGGGTGGAGAGCAGAATGCTGGTTTCCGTGCCGGAAATGCCCTCGATCAGGCGGATGCGGTTGAGCGCGTCGTCGAAGGCGGCAAGATCGCGCGTGGCGACATCGAGGACAAGGTCCCACTTGCCGTTGGTGGAATGGATCGCACGCACTTCCGTCATGGCGCTCAACGAACGGATGACGGGAACGGTGTTGTGGCCCTCGACCATCACCAGCGTTACGGCCCGGATTGGCAGGTCGCGCCAGTCGTCGCGCAAAACTGCCGTGAAGCCGAGGATCTCGCCGCTTTCCACCAGCTTTTCCATGCGCGCGCGAACGGTGGCGCGGGAAACCTTCAGGTCGCCTGCCAATTCGGATACAGATCGCCGCCCGTCATGGCGCAGAAGCGAGATCAGCCTGAGATCCAGATCGTCCATCTTTTCAATTTGATCAATTATGCTTTCCAGAATGATAGATTCGGCTGCTCTTTTGATCAAGTCTCCCGATTTACTCCGCCGCGGCGTTTGAGCACACTTTCATCCATCGGATTTCGGGCGGAGAGAGACGTTGAACGTCGTTCAGAAAGAGATCGCTCTGGTGGGGGCACCGGTGGATGAAGGCGCGGGCCAGCGGGGCTGCCGCATGGGGCCGGACGCCTATCGCACGGCGGGCCTTGCCGAGACCCTGCGCGAGCTTGGCCATTCGGTCACAGATCATGGCAATCTGGCGCCTGCAACAGTGGGCAGCGTGACGCCGCCAAACGCTATCCTGCGCAATTACCCGGCCTATGTGGCCTGGACACGGGCGCTGCACGACAAGGCGGCGGACCTTGGCACGACACCGGTCGTGCCGATCTATCTCGGCGGCGACCACGCGCTTGCCGCCGGCACTGTCTCCGGCCAGGCACGGGCGGCGGCGGCCATGGGCCGGCCGCTCTTCGTTCTCTGGCTCGATGCCCACTCCGATTTTCACACGTTTGACAGCACCGCCAGCGGCAACCTGCACGGCACGCCGCTCGCGTTTGTCTGCGGCCTTCCCGGCTTCGATGGCCTGCTCGGCGCGCCGCTTGAGCACAGATTGAAACCGGAAAACGTCGAGATCCTTGGCGTGCGTTCCATCGACGATGCCGAACGCAGCCAGCTTGTCAGCCATGGCGTCGGCGTCAGCGACATGCGCCGTATCGACGAGGAAGGCATCGTCGCGCTGCTGAAGCCGTTCCTGGAGCGAGTCAGTGCCGCCAACGGCCTGCTCCATGTCAGTCTCGACGTCGATTTCCTCGACCCGGAGATTGCCCCGGCCGTCGGCACGACCGTGCCCGGTGGCGCCACTTTCCGCGAGGCACATCTGGTGATGGAGATGCTGCATGACAGCGGCCTCGTCACTTCGCTCGACCTGGTCGAACTCAATCCTTTCCTGGACGAACGCGGAAAAACCGCGCGTCTGATGGTCGAGTTGACCGGCAGTCTGTTCGGCCGCCGCGTCTTCGACCGGCCGACAAGAAGCTTCTAGAGCATCCTGCGCTCGTTTGAACGCAGAGGAGATGCTCTACAATCTTGGAATCGATCAGCTTTTCAGCGGTTCAATCGGTTCCGATCGAACCGCTGCTGATCTGGAGGTATCAACCATGAAAACGAGCCCCTTCAACCTCAACCCGTCGGAACTGGCCTACGTGCCTTTTGTCAGCGTCGACAACATGATGCGCAACGTGCGCACCATCGGTGTGGAAGCCTTCATGCGCGGCTTGGCCGGCTATATCGAAGAGGATTTCCTGCGTTGGGAACGCTTCGACAAGAAGCCGCGCATCCCGGCGCATGCGCCCCAGGGCGTGATCGAGCTGATGCCGACCGACGACGGCGAGAAATTCGGCTTCAAATATGTCAACGGCCATCCGGGCAATACGCGTGACGGCCTGCAGACGGTGACCGGTTTCGGCGTCCTGTCGAAACTCTCCACCGGCTATCCGGTGCTCCTGACCGAAATGACCATCCTGACTGCGCTGCGGACGGCCGCGACCTCGGCTCTGGCGGCGAAATATCTGGCGCCGCAGGGCTCGACGACCATGGCCGTCATCGGCAACGGTGCCCAGTCCGATTTCCAGTCGCTGGCCTTCAAGGACATGCTCGGCATCACCGAGATCCGTGCCTATGACATCGAGCAAGAGGCAAGTGTGCGCCTTGCCCGCAACCTCGCCAATTCCGGCCTGAACGTCACCATCTGCAAGACACCGGAAGACGCCATCGAAGGTGCGCAGATCATCACCACGGTCACCGCCGACAAGAAGCTGGCGACGATCCTGACCGACAACATGGTCGGCTCTGGGGTCCACATCAACGCGATCGGCGGTGATTGCCCCGGCAAGACGGAATTGCACAGGGATATCCTGCTGAGGTCCGACATCTTCGTGGAGTTCCCCGAGCAGACTCGCATCGAGGGCGAGTGCCAGCAGCTCGATCCCGACCATCCGGTCACCGAGCTGTGGCAGGTCTATGCCGGCAAGGCGCCGGGGCGCACCTCAAGGGACCAGATCACGCTTTTCGACAGCGTCGGCTTCGCCATCGAGGATTTCGCGGCCCTGCGCTACGTGCATGACCTTCTGCCGACGACGGGCCATTTCGAAAAGCTCGATCTCCTCGCCGATCCGGACGACCCCCGCGATCTCTACGGCATGGTGTTGCGTTCCGGCGCCAATGGGGACAACCAGGCAGCGTGACCAAAAGAAGTCGCGTCTCCAACAAACTGGACCACCGCTTCGGCGGTGGTTTTTGTTTTGGGGTGGGGTCGGGAAGAGCCGCTATCTTGTGCAGCGGCAAAAGAGTGGTCCAATGGTGCGTTGAATGTCACCCCGGGTGACATCGCCTCAAGATCAGAATGCCGAATTCACACCCTTCAGCGCGGCCTTGATCTCCGCAACCACGGCATCGGCCGCCGCACCCGGGTCGTCCGCCTGGCTGATCGGGCGGCCGACGACGAGATAGTCGCTGCCCGCGGCAATGGCATCTGCAGGCGTCATCACCCGGCGCTGGTCACCCGCGGCGCTACCCGAGGGGCGTATGCCCGGCGTGACGATGACGAGCTCGCCTTCCAGGATCTCGCGCATTTTAGTGGCTTCCGTCGCCGCACAGACGATACCGCCCATGCCGGCCGCGCGTGCGTCGAGAGCCCGGGCCTCGACAAGATCGGCAATCGGGCCCTTGTAACCGGCATCGACCAGGTCCTGTTCGTCCATGGAGGTCAGCACGGTGACACCGAGCAGGCAGAGGTCCGGATTTCCTTCTTCCCGCAAGCCCTTCACCGCGGCCCGCATGGTTTTCGGATAGCCATGCAGGGTCATGAAGGTCATGCCCATGCGGGCGACGTTGCGCACGGCCTTCTCGATGGTGTTGTCGATGTCATGCAGCTTGACGTCCAGAAAGATCTTCTTGCCGTCCCTGGCAAGGTCGCGTGCGAATTCCAGCCCGCCGGCAAACTGCAGTTCCATGCCGATCTTGTAGACCCCGACCTTGCCTTCGGTGCGCTTCACCAGCCGTTCGGCTTCGGCGAGCGTCGGAACGTCGACGGGCAGCATCAGGCGGTCGAGGGCGGTCTTCGGGGCGAACCTGCTGATCGGCATGGGAAGGAATCCTTGATGGCGGACGGGTAACCGGTCCATAGCACCAACGACGGAGCCATGCCAGAAATTGGTCCTGCCGCTGGACGTTTCAGTTGAGCTTAAACTTCGCAGGACATCGTTGTCGTCGCGATGCCACCGCGACAGCGGCGGCCGCTTTTCAGGAATGAAGCTCCGTGAGGACGGGGTCCAATCCCGGTCCGAACGGGACCGCACCGTACCTTTCCCGTTGAAACCGCTATTTTCTTAGTCGGTTCAGGCTGCTACAACACCGCCGGTTCTGCTCTCTTGAGGATAACAGCACATGCGCACAGCGAGTGTCTCGCGCGACACCAAGGAAACCCGCATTTCGGTCGACATCAACCTGGACGGCACCGGCGCCTATGATGTTGCCACCGGCGTCGGGTTCTTCGATCATATGCTGGAGCAGCTGTCGCGCCATTCGCTGATCGATATCAAGGTGCGCGCCGATGGCGACACCCATATCGACTTCCACCACACGGTGGAGGACACCGGCATCGCGCTGGGACAGGCGATTTCGAAGGCACTTGGCGACATGGCGGGCATCACCCGCTATGCCGACACGCATCTTGCCATGGACGAGGCGCTGACCCGCTGTGCGCTCGACGTTTCCGGCCGGCCGTTCCTGGTCTGGGACGTTGCCTTCGGCCGCGACAAGGTCGGCGACTTCGACACGGAGCTCTTCGAGGAGTTTTTCCGCGCCTTCGCGATGAATGCCGGGATCACTCTTCATATCGCCAATCTTTACGGCTCCAATTGCCATCACATTGCCGAGACCTGCTTCAAGGCGGTCGCGCGGTCCCTGCGCAAGGCGGTCGAAATCGATCCGCGCCAGGCCGATCGCGTGCCGACGACCAAGGGCCAGCTCGGCGGCTAAGGCAGGATTGGATGGGCGCATGAGCACCTTTATCGTGATGGCTCCGCCGGAATTCGACGATGTGGCGGGCGACCCGCACCAGACGGACCGGCTGGCATTCGTGCCGGACAGGTTTTCCTATCTGGCCTTCGTATTCGCGATTGTCTGGCTTTTGTACCATCGCATGTGGCTGGTGCTGCTCGGTTATCTCGGGCTGACTCTCGTGATCGAGCTGTTGGCCCTGGCGGTCAATCCCGACGCAGTGGGCATTGTTGCGCTCCTCGTCGCGCTTCTTTTCGGCTTCGAGGCCCAGGCGCTTCGGCGCTGGTCTCTGGAGCGCAAGGGCTGGCGGGTCGTCGGCATCATCGACGCCCAGAACAAGGCCGAGGCCGAACTTCGTTTCCTTCACAAGGCCGCGGAACATCTCTCCCCGGCAAGACTTCACAAAGACCGGCAGCAGCGCCCCGCCAGCCCCCCAATCATCCCGAGGATCGGCAGCGAGCAGGTGGTGGGCCTGACTCTTGGTCCGGAGACCCGTCAATGACAATTGCGATCATCGATTACGGCTCGGGCAACTTGCGCTCGGCGGAAAAGGCGTTCGAGCGCGCGGCTCGCGCTCACGCCCATGCGCCGGATGTGATTGTCACTTCCGATCCGGACCGGGTGCGCAAGGCCGACAGGATCGTGCTGCCCGGCGTCGGCGCCTTTGCCGATTGCAAGCGCGGCCTGTGGGCCGTCGAGGGCATGCCGGAAGCGCTGGAGGAAACGGTCCGCAAGCAAGGCAAGCCCTTCTTCGGCATCTGCGTCGGCATGCAGCTGATGGCAAGCCGCGGTCTCGAATTCGAGACCGTCGACGGCCTCGGCTGGATCGACGGCGACGTCTGCGAAATGAAGCCGGCCGACACGAGCCTGAAGATCCCGCATATGGGCTGGAACACCATCGATGTGCGCGCCGGGAGCCATCCGGTCTTCTCCGGCATCGATACCGGTCCGGGCGGGCTGCACGCCTATTTCGTGCATTCCTTCCACTTTGCCTGCACCGGCGAGAAGGATCGGCTGGCGACCTTCGACTATGCCGGCACCTTCACCGCCATGGTGGCGAAGGACAACATGATCGGCACCCAGTTCCATCCGGAAAAGAGCCAGCGGCTCGGCCTCGAGCTGATCGCCAATTTCCTGGACTGGACCCCTTGAACGAAAAGCCCGGGAGGCATTGATGAGCAAAGGTTACTGGATCGCCCGCGTGGACGTGCGCGATGCCGACGGATACCCCGCCTATGTGGAGACGGCCAAGCCCGCTTTCGAGCGGTTCGGCGCCAATTTCCTCGCCCGCGGCGGCAAGGCGAACGCGATCGAAGGACCGGGGCGGGCCCGCAACGTCATCATCGAGTTTCCGAGCTTCCAGCACGCGGTCGACTGCTACAACTCGCCCGAATACCAGGAAGCGGTGAAAATCCGCCAGAAAGTAGCCGATGGCGAAATCGTCATCGTTGAAGGAATTTGAGAAGAACATGATCCTCTTTCCCGCCATCGACCTGAAGGATGGCCAGTGCGTCCGCCTGAAACTGGGCGACATGGACCAGGCGACCGTCTTCAACGACGATCCCGGCGCCCAGGCGAAAGCCTTCGAGGACCAGGGCTTCGAATGGCTGCACGTGGTCGATCTCAACGGTGCCTTTGCCGGAGAGAGCGTCAACGGCGCGGCGGTCGATGCCATTCTGGCCGCAACGACGAATCCGGTTCAGCTTGGCGGTGGCATCCGTACCCTGGAGCATATCGAGACGTGGCTCACTAAAGGCATCAGCCGCGTGATCCTCGGCACGGTTGCGGTCCGCGATCCGGAGCTGGTGAAAGAGGCTTGCAGGAAATTTCCGGGCAAGGTCGCCGTCGGCATCGATGCCAAGGGTGGCTATGTGGCGGTGGAAGGCTGGGCGGAAACGTCCGAACTCACTGCCATCGACCTCGCCAGGCGTTTCGAGGATGCCGGAGTGTCGGCCATCATCTATACGGATATCGACCGGGACGGTGTTCTCAAGGGCCTGAACATCCCCTCGACGCTCGAGCTTGCCCGTGCCGTCTCCATCCCGGTGATTGCTTCCGGCGGCCTTGCTTCCATCGAGGACATCCACCGTCTGCTGGAGCCGGATTGTGCCATCCTGGAAGGCGCGATCTCCGGCCGCGCGCTTTATGACGGCCGCCTTGACCCGAAGGAGGCCATGGAGCTGATCCTGGCCGCGCGGAGCACCGCATCATGACTCTGAAGGCCCGTGTCATCCCCTGTCTTGATGTCAAAGACGGCCGTGTCGTCAAGGGCGTCAACTTTGTCGACCTCGTCGATGCCGGCGATCCGGTGGAAGCCGCCAAGGCCTATGACGCGGCCGGGGCGGATGAACTCTGCTTTCTGGACATCACCGCCAGTCACGAGGGCCGGGACACGATCTATGACGTCGTCCGCCGCACCGCCGAGGCCTGCTTCATGCCGGTGACCGTCGGCGGCGGCGTGCGCACGGTGGAGGACATCCGCAAGCTCCTGATCGCCGGGGCCGACAAAGTCTCGATCAACACGGCGGCGGTGAACAACCCCGATTTCGTGCGCGAGGCGGCGGAAAAATTCGGTGCACAGTGCATCGTCGTCTCCATCGACGCCAAGCAGGTCAATCAACCGGGCGAGCCGGAAAAGTTCGAGATCTTCACCCATGGCGGGCGCAACGCTACCGGGATCGACGCGGTCGAGTTCGCCAGGAAGGTGGTGGCGCTGGGCGCCGGCGAACTGCTGGTGACCTCCATGGACCGCGACGGCACCAAGTCCGGCTACAACATCGCCCTGACCCGGGCGATCGCGGATGCGGTGCCGGTGCCGGTCATCGCCTCCGGCGGCGTCGGCAACCTCGATCACATGGTGGAAGGAATTCGCGACGGCCATGCGACCGCGGTGCTGGCCGCCTCCATTTTCCACTTCGGCGAATACACCATCCAGGAAGCCAAGCACCACATGAACGACGCCGGCGTGCCGATGCGTCTTGACGCGTGACGGCTGACGCGGGGACATAGCCAAATGACCGACTTCACTTTGGAAGATCTTGACGCCATTGTTGCTGCACGTGCGAAGAGCGCGGACGAAAAGTCCTACACGCGCAAGCTCGTGAACAAGGGCGTTGCCAAATGCGCCCAGAAACTGGGGGAAGAAGCGGTTGAGGCGGCGATTGCCGCCGTGCAGCAGGACCGGGAAGAGCTGACGGCCGAGGCGGCCGATGTGCTTTACCATCTGCTCGTGGTGCTCAACGTTTCCAATGTTCCCTTGAGGGATGTTATGAAGGAGCTAGCGAGCCGCACGGGGCAGACGGGACTTGAAGAAAAGGCGTCTCGGCCGCAGGAATAGACCAGCACATCAGCCCCTTGCCCGGGTCCGGCACAAAGCCGCGCAGCAGGAACTGCGAAGTCATGGATCAGAAAGTCGCCACGGCCCTGGACATGGATCTGTCCCCCTACCAGGTGTTCACCGAACGCCAGTGGGCACGGCTGCGTGCGGACACGCCGATGACGCTGGACGCGCACGAGGTTGCCCAGCTGCAGGGCCTCAACGCGCCGGTCTCCATCGAGCAGGTGGAGACAATTTACCTGCCGCTCTCGCGCCTGCTCGCCTTCTACGCCGAAGCCACCATCAGCATCTATCAGGCAACGCAGAACTTTCTCGGCACCAGCGACGGCAAGACGCCCTTCATCATCGGTGTCGCGGGCTCCGTCTCGGTCGGCAAGTCGACCACCTCGCGTGTGCTGCGCGAGCTTCTGGCCCGCTGGCCGGCAAGCCCCAAGGTGGACCTGATCACCACGGACGGCTTCCTCTATCCGAACGCGGTGCTGGAAGCCGAAGGCCTGATGACGAAGAAGGGTTTTCCGGAAAGCTTCGACCGGCCGCGCCTCCTGAAGTTCCTGTCCGACATCAAGGCCGGCAAGCGCTTCGTGCGGGCGCCCGTCTATTCGCATTTCTATTACGACGTCATGCCCGGCCATACGGTAACGGTCGACCGGCCGGACATTCTCATTGTCGAAGGCCTTAACGTTTTGCAGACGCGCGAACTTCCCAAGGACGGCCGCGCGGTGCCCTTCGTCTCCGATTTCTTCGATTTCTCGGTCTATATGGACGCGGACGAGGATCTCCTGCTGAAATGGTATGTCGACCGCTTCATGCGCCTGCGAGAAACCGCCTTCCGTGACCCCGGCT
>ENA-ORCZ01000120-ORCZ01000120.1-marine-metagenome-genome-assembly--contig:-NODE-120-length-82070-cov-4.253558_pt1 | contig 82070 bp, 74 predicted proteins | sample MGYA00237785_ERZ508519 | MGnify/ENA primary metagenome ERZ508519 (study PRJEB26189, sample SAMN06268790) | marine metagenome | isolation source: Bioluminescent Bay, La Paraguera, Puerto Rico | place...
TTCGAACCCTCGAGACGGTTGCCCGTCTACTCCCTTAGCAGGGGAGCGCCTTCGACCACTCGGCCACCTCTCCGGTCAGTCCCGTTTAGTGCCCGAAGCCTTGGGAAGCAAGCCCTTTTTCAAGTCTGACGAAGGTTTTCCACGCAGACCATTCCCGCTGGTTCATGCAAGAACATGCAGGGAACAGGTAACGAATTGCAGAGAGATTTCTGCAAAACTCCGACAGTTTGGTTCTGATTTGTTCTTGGAAGGTGTCAAAAGGCTATACCGCGGGTTTTGCGATAAACAAGGGGTACATTTCTTGGCTCTACGCTATTTTATTCCGCACTCTTCAAGCCTCCGAAAATATGCAAACATTCGGTCCGTCGATGCCTGCCGCCTTGCTTCTTGTTCCTTGTATTCTTCGTATGTGGGCTTTTCCGTAGGCGGTCTGATAATTCTTGTAGATACCTCGGGCTGAATTAAACCGGCGTTTTCAAGACGTTGCCGTTCTTTAATCTCATGCTTCCTTTTCCAATATTCAGCTTTTAGTACTGAGCATCGTTGAGAGAGCCAATGGTAGTCAGCATAGTCGTATCCCAGTTTGAGGCCAAACACTGTCACCAAGACGGCTGCCAGTGCTCCAACCTTCTGGAGCAGAGTAAGTCTATTGAGAACCGATTTGACTTGGTCGATTGTCATTTGGTCGATGCTCCAAATTTTATGGCATCATATATTGATAGCGGGGACGTCAGACTTGCCAAAGCCATTGTCTTGGAGCCACAGGGAAGAATTTCACAGCATCACGGCGGCCGCTAAGGTCTCCTCGAAGTGAACAAACTTCTCATCAAGTAGAGGAGTTACAAACGACCAAGGGACAAACACTTCATGCGAACCAAATACGTAGGGGAGCACCGCATAGGGACTGAAGTTTATCGTCAAGCCTCGGTCATCGAAGTTGTATTGCGATGCCAAACTCCAAATGTTCTTTTGATCTTCGAAGGACTCTTCTATGTAATCGCCCAACCCTTCTTCGTCAAACATCGCAAGAAGGACTTTCTTACAATATTTAACTAGTCGATACGCTTTCTCATCATCGCGACCAAGCAGATCTTCGATCGAAGCGAGACCAAATTCTGTTCCTAAGAAATTTAATGTAGTGATGCCATGATTGGGATGTGCACCGCCCATGTACCAATAGAGTGATGATTGCACGGAAAGGAATTCACCGCGACGAAAAAACTCCTGCATTGTGAAAGCCGAAACATAGGGTGCACCTACTTCCTTAATCCACTCCTTTTCGTTGTCATCCATGCGATTATAGTCACCCAAAGCGCCGATAAACCCATCGAGGGCTTCTGAGGCAAGACGAGCATTAACAAAGTCCCAATAAACGCCCTCATTCGAGTATTGAATGTACGCTGATGAAACTTCGTAGAATTCAGTCGAAACTGTAGATTCAACGTGCGACATTTGGGTCGCAGGACCGTCGATGGGCACCTCCCCAACAATAGTTTTTTTCTCTGGTGCAGCAACATGCGCTCCACCACGAAGCTGCGCCAACCGTTTCGCAACTGATTGCGTTAGTTGCTCACGCCAAGTCTCTTTGAAGTAGTCAATGTATTGAAACCTGATCATCTCTGCAGGCATTCGGATTTCATTAAGACGAATAAATAAAACGTAAGAAGCACCGATCGGTTGATCCTCAACGAGTTTGAGCGTCTGCTTTATCTCCCGATTCACCACACCTGGTCGCTCAAATATTTCTGCGGAAATAAGGTGAACGACGAATTCTGCTTGCTGTTGAGCTATGGCACGTTCCCGGTCCCAATCGTCGCCGCCAACAAGCGCTTCCTTGTCAAACCAAACTTCGTCATTAATGCTCTTCAGGAACTCATATATCTCACGAGCTGCCTCGAGTTGTTCTGAAGCGTAACCGAGGAAAATCTTCACTTCTTGCCCTCTACTTTATCGCTACTCGGCGCAAACTGAACCGCCGCGAGTTTGTCGGAGGCTGTTTGGCTTAAGTTATGCGGCCACATCTACTTGATCCAGCGTGGCATAATATTGTTCCTCCGCTGCAGCTGGAGGGGTATTTCCTATGAGCCCAAGTAGGCGCCTGTGCTTGTACCAGTCGAAACAATCGATCAGTTTGTGCGCCAAACAGCCGACCTCGGCAGATATCAATACGATCGCCTGCAAGCGAAGCCTGTGCTAGCATTCTTTGTGCAGCACAAGCCTAACCGCTCCGTCACGTATATCAGGAGTAAACTTGTTCGGCGTTTTGCTCATGGTACTCAATCCTACTCAAGAGCTGGAGCCACCAGCAAACCCGGCGCGATTCAGAGTGCCATAAAGCGACCAAAAAAGAATAGCTCAAGGCCCCCACCTTACCCCAGACAACAACTTGTAGAGACCGGCAATCGCAAGAGCGCCAACCACGGTATTGATCACCTTGCCCTTGATGCTGGACGTTCCCTTCCGAAAATCCCGCAGGAAGTGCATGTCTTTCTGCGCCTCAAAAGGGTGTTCAACGTCCACGCCTAACGCGCGCAAGACCTCTTGTGCGGCTTCTCGGCCACCCTCTTTGCCACCTTCGCGGGCGATTTTCCGCAACTGATATTCGTTCATTTGGCGTCTCCCGCGATGCTGTTTTGAATGTCGTCGTACCATTGGCCATATCGCAGTACACGAGCATTGACCCGGCCTAGTGCCCGGTCAGTCCGGATAAGAGCTATGTCCAGCGGCTCGCCAACCTGCTCAAGCCGGTCAAATCGTTTTTGAAGATCCGCCGGGCAGCGGATTGTGGACCAGAAGGGCGCACATTGGCATGGCGGCGCAGGTCATGCGAATACCTGCAGAGCCTGGCACCCGGGACCGGGATGCTCGTTTGAATGGTGGAGCTCGTCGTTCCACAATTAAGCCGCACTCCTTTGGTCCGTTAGGATCCCCGACAGATCAGGCATCGGAGCAGCGACATATCCGGCCTCCTCTCCTCAGGCGCCTTGCCCGGCAATCATCTGCACCGGTATGTGGCGGACCGTTTCGCCTGGGTGTGCGCTTTTTGGCTGCATCTTGTGCTTTTTGCCGTTCTCAACAACGCCGCCTACTGGAGCGTCGACGCGCCCTCGCCGCCCGAGCCTGTCTCCGTCGAAATTCTTGAAGAACCGCTCTTGCGGCCAGCACCGCCGCCCGTTCCGCCTCTGATCGAGAGGCCCTCCAGGCCGGACATTTCCGCGCGTCCCGCGCCCGCAGAAACACCTCGGTCCGGCACAGACGGATCGGCGAACAGCTGGATCACGGCGACCAGCCTGCTGGCAAGTTCCGTCCTGAGCGATCCGAGGTCGGCGCAGGCGCGTGAGGCGCTGGCGACACTGACGGGTGAGGACAGCGGCGAACAGCTCTGTGCTCTTGAGGCGATGGAACAGGTGCGCAAGGACAAGCCGGATTTCCGGCCGACACGGCTGGCACCGCATGCCTTCAGGAATTCCCGCCGCAAGGGAGACATGGTTCTGGTGCCCGCAGGGGCGATCAGAAGCAACCGGGTCTGGTATGAAATCGCGTATCGATGCCGGCTGGCCGTCGGCGGCGCTGAAATAACGGCTTTTGAGTATGCATTCGGAAAGGAAATCGATCGGTCCCTGTGGGACGAACACGGTCTGGCGCCGATCCATTGACCGGAGGCTGGAACAGCCGCTAGGCGAAGGCGGAAACTTGACGCGGCAGATCAGGCTCTGCCGCGTCAGATGTTCGGGATCGGTTGAGATGCCGCAAGGCCGGCAGCCCTGACCGCGCTCAATGCATCGACAGCCATTCGCGGGCCGAGCGCTGCGCTTCGGCGATTTCGGCGGAGGTCATTTCGCCGGAAATTTCCTTGCGGTAACGAACCGCGTCCTTGTTGCCCTTGAGGGCTGCGATGTTGAACCACTTGTGGGCGGTAACAAGGTCCGTGACGCCGTGACGGCCACAGGCGCTGTCGAGGCCCATCTGGAACAGGATGTCCGCGGTGGCGGGCTTTTCGCCCAGGATGGCCATATCGGCCGAGTACACTTCAAAACGAGCCATGATGCTCCCCTTTCGTCTGTCTAAGACTTTTCCGATGCGGCCCGGGTTCACACGAACCTCGTCAAAGCCGCTCCGGCTCCCTGCAGATTGTAGGTGGTCCCGCGAATTCTTCCCGGAACATCCCCACTTAAGAAACGCACGCTTATCCGAAGCTTTCCCCGTCGTTTCTTGATCTCTACTTCAGCAGCAGCAGTTAAAAGGCCCGTTAAGAGACAGGTTTAACGCAAAGCGAACAAAATTTTAAATAAGTCTGAAATTCACTCAAAAGTAAGCATAAGGTTCAAATTCCGCCTTTAAAATCAGTAGCATTCTCCGAAAATTTGACAGCTCCTCTCAATCTTCCGTTCACCATGAATCCGATTCGCCGGCTAACAGGCTGATTTTTCAGGTTTCTTGAAATGAAAGCATCCCAATACCAGCGGAAGAGGGATGTGTCGCGCAGGAAAACGTCACATTGACGCAAGGGCACGGCTTTTCGGCGGCGACGGAAGCAGCTACATTCCCTTTCCGTAAACGGAAGGCATTTCGCCTTGGGAGGAAACTATGCTGAAAACAACACTGGCCACCGCGCTTGTCGCGGCGGGTCTTATCTCCGCCTCGGCCACACTATCCCTGGCTGGCGATGCCAAAGGCGACTGGGTGCGCCCCAACGGCGCATCCAAGATCCGCATCAGCTCTTGCGGCAGCGCATTGTGCGGCAAACTGATCTGGCTGCGCGAACCGCGCAACGACGTGAACAACCCCGACGCTTCCAAACGCGACCGGCCGCTGCTCGGCGTAGAGATCGTGCAGGCGATGAAACCGACAGGCAAGGAAGATCAGTGGAAGGGTTCTGTCTACAATGCCGAAGACGGCAAGACCTATAAAGGTTTCATCGAACTGACTGCGGCGGACAAACTGAAGCTGGAAGGCTGCGTGCTCGGCGGGCTCATCTGCAAGGGCGAGACCTGGTCGCGCGCGAAATGATTTCTCGAAAGATCTGATGCGCTTGCCAAATCGCCCGATTTGGCCGTTGCCCCGCAGCCATTGCCGGCCTGACCTTGTGGCGCATCCATGACCAGCAATGGCGGCGGTGGTTCCTTGCGGCGCGGTTCCATTGCCGGTAGCTGACACGCATCAGGCATGCGGCCGGGACCGGCGAGGTCAGACAAGCATCTTCTTGTAGCCAAGATGGCTCTGCTCGAAGCCGAGACGCCGGTAGAAATGATGCGCGCCTTCCCGCTCCCTGTTGGAGGTGAGCTGAATCATACAGGCGCCGGCGTCCCGGGCCAGCGCCTCGGCATGGTCCATCATGAGGCGGCCGACACCCGTGCCGCGCCGGTCTTCGCGCACATGCACGCTTTCCAGTTCCACCCGGGGGCGGCCCTTGAACGCAAGGCCATTCAGAAAGTGGATCTGAAAGGTGCCGACCACCTCACCGTTCCCGGTCAGGGCGACATAAATATCGCATTCCGGCGCGGCGACGAGCGCATCAAAGGCGGGCCGGTAGTCCTGCCAGTCGTCGAACTCCCTGTCCTTGCGCACGCTTGTCGCACCGGCGTTGATGATCGTGACGATCTCGCGCAGATGTTCCGGGCGGGCTTTTTCGATGGTAATCTCTCGGGTCATGATACCGGCTCCGCCTGCATGACAAAATCCTGAATTCGAGATGTCAGCGGCAAACCGGCTCGTCTGGGCTGATCTCGGCAACGCCCCACCAGGTGCTGCGCCACCCGGACGGCTTCCAGAGATGCGCCCAGCTTCCTTCCAGGTAGGTTGCCGACAACGGTTTGCCCGCCTGCCAATAGGCGACCTCGTCGAAACGCTCGTCCGCAGGCGTCTGCGGCTCCATCTCGCCGTCCTCCCAGACGTAGAAACATCTTTCGCGCGGGCCGGACAATGCAGGGATTGCCCTGGTGACGACGCGGGCATCCGGAAACAGAACCCGCAGATTGCCGCCGGTATAACCGTCATTGGTCACAAGTGTCGCCGTGGAGGCGCCCAGGTTCGCCAGTGGGGCTTGCAATTCGGCATAGGGTTTCATGTGACGGCAGTTGCCGCCGCACCAGAACCTGTCGGGTGCGATCAGGCCGGGCACCCGTGCGGCAATGGCAATCGCGGCAAAGGCGACGATCACTGCCGCCAGCCAACGCCACTGGCGCTCAAAGCCATGGCGCTCCAGGTCGGCAAAGAGCCAGATGGGAAGCAGCAGCAGCAGCGGGTGCATGTGCCGTTCCTTGACATAGGTGGCCCCGGTCAGGACGATCATCAGCGCCGTCAGCACAATCATGACGACGACCGTGCGACCGCACAGCCGGGCCGCATCGCTCGCGGCCGGCTTCAAGGGTTTTCGCCGTCCGAGATAGCGCGGCCAGAACAGGATCAGCAGAATGGGGAGGAGCGGCACGGAAAAGCCGAGCAGGCCGAAAGCCAGCTTGCCGAGCCCCTCGACGGCGCGGGCCAGATGCGAAGTTTCGGCGCTGACGCCCATCGTGTCGGAGACGGAGGCGAAGAGCTTCAGCCCTTCGCTCAGGATCCACCAGGCATAGGGGCTGTAGACAAGCGCGGCGGCGAGCGGCACCAGCGCCAAGCCGGTCGCGCTCAAGCGGCCGCTTAACGAACGGTCGCTCGCCGCCGCGATCACCAGTGCCAGCGCGAACAGCGGATAGGAATGTTTGCCGAGCAGCCCTGCCCCCGCTGCGAGGCCGAACAGGACGTAAAAAGCCAGCCGGCCGGTTTCCAGCGCCTTCAGGAAGAAGAAGGCACTCATCGCGCAGGCCGTCGTCAGCACAACCGTGTGGGTGACGCCTTCGTGCAGGTTCCAGCCGAACTGGTAGTAGAGCGAACAAGAAAAGACTGAGAGCGCGGCAAGGCGCGGATCGGCAATCGCCTTGCGGGCGATCAGGAAAAGAAACAGGGCGGCAAGCGAAATCAGCCCGTACTTGACGACGAGCGCCGCCCAGATGGTCGGACCGAGAGCCTGTTGCGCGGACCAGAGCAACCATTCGTAAAGCGGCGGCTGGCGCAGCATGTAGCCAGGCTCGAGGGTCTGGACCAGAACATTCTCGAACATGTCGTCGGTGCCGAGAACCGGAGTCGACAGGGCACGCAGCAACAGATGCGCCACGCCCCACAGGGCAACGACGGCCCAGACGCCGAGTGGCGTGGCGTAGAGAGGAGCCTTTTCGGGGAACGAATGTTCAGCTCTGGTCATGGGGCCTGAGGGTATCTGAGTGAATGGATGCCCTTTAAAGCATTTGTCACGGCAATCCTAGAGCATCGCCGTGCTTCCCCGGCAACAGATGGCCGTGCCCGCTAATCACGGCCGGCAAGTGCCCTGAGAGCCTGGGCATATGTGTCGGCAGCTGCCAGCAGCTCTTCCCTGCCGGTACCGTCCCGCGCCAGTATTGTCATGCCGGCCTGCATGGAGAGCAGCATTGTGGCAGCGCCTTGCGTATCGAACTCCTCGCCGAGTTCACCCTCCGCCTTGGCCCGTTCAAATCGAGCCCTGACCGTCTCCAGATTTGACATGCGTATTTCGCGCAGGCCTTCCTGAACGGCATTGTCCCCGGTGCAGCTGTGCTGAGCACCGAGCACGATCATGCATCCACGCGGCTGATCGGGGATGCTGAATGCTTCCGCCGATTTTTTCAGGAACACGGTCACCGCATCGAAGATGGACGGTGTCTCGACGAGACCTGTCCAGATGCCGTTGTGATAATTTGCCGAATAGTGGGCAATTGCCTCGTCGAACAAGGCTTGCTTGCTTCCGAAAGCCGCATAGAGGCTCGGAGCGTTGATTCCCATCTCCGACGTCAGATCGCTGAGCGATGTTCCCTCGTAGGTCTTGGCCCAGAACAACCGCATGGCGCGCTCCAGCGCCACCTGGCGGTCAAACCCTCTCGGACGGCCTCGTTCTGCCATTTCTCACCTTTTTGTAGCGACCAATAAATAAATCACTTGACGAAACGACGCAAGTTGCCATTTATTTTTGTATCGATCACTACATAAAGGACGTATCATGACATCTCTCGTTGGAAAAAAGGCGCTCGTGACAGGCGGAAGCCGGGGAATCGGTGCTGCGGTCGCCCGCAAGCTCGCGGAGGAAGGCGCAGACGTGGTCATCACCTACGCATCGAACGACACCGCAGCCGCGGCCACAGTTGCGGAAATCGAAAAACAGGGCCGGAAGGCTGTTGCCTTGAAGGCGGACAACAGGCGCGCAGAGGATATCGAAGCCGCGATCGAAGGGGCGGCCAATACCCTTGGCGGGATCGATATTCTCGTCAACAACGCCGGCGTTTTCCTGGTCGGCCCGGTAGCAGACCTTTCGCTTGAGGATTTCGACACTTCGCTTGCTGTCAATCTGCGGGCGGCATTCGTCGCGATCAAGGCCGCGCTGCCGCACATGCCCGATGGAGGACGCATCGTATCCATCGGCAGCAACCTCGCATCGAGAGCTCCCGGAGGAGGTCTTTCCGCATACAGCGCGACCAAGGCAGGGATATCGGGACTGACCCACGCCCTGGCGCGCGATCTCGGTCCGCGCGGGATCACGGTCAATACGGTTCACCCGGGTTCCACGGACACGGACATGAATCCGGCTGACAGCCCTTTCGCGGATGGACAGCGGGCGCTCATGGCGCGACAGTCCTTCGCCCAGCCTTCGGAGATTGCCGGTGTGGTGGCATTCCTCGCTTCCGAGGCAGCCCGGTCGGTAACGGGGGCGGACTGGCTCATCGACAACGGCGCGAACGCCTGATGCGGATCAGGTCTCCCGTAGCTGCGGCCCTGATCATGAGCCTGTCTGCGGTTGCACTGGTGGCGACGGAGTTCGTCGTCATCGGTCTTGCACCTGCGATGGAAACCCAACTTGGGCTTTCGCCCGCCCACACCGGTTGGCTGGTGACGCTGTTTGCGCTCTCCTCCGCTCTCGCCGCCCCCTTCTTGATGGCGCGTCTGGCTGATGCGTCTGCGTCGCTCGTCCTTGGTGCAACGCTGGTTCCGTTTGCCATCAACACAGCACTGATCCTGTTCCCTCGCTTCGAGTTCGCAGCTGTCTTGCGCATCCTGCAGGGGCCAGCGCTGCCCGTCTACATGAGCGTGGCCAGCGTCCATCTGGCGCGGGTCTTCGGTCCGGGCCGTGGCATCGGGATAATTTATCTGGGAGTGACGATCGGTGTTGTTGCCGCGCCTCCCTTTGGGACGATCGCGACGGAATGGTATGGCTGGCAGATGCCGATTGTTGTCCTCGGAATTCTGTCTGTGTTGGCCATGATCCTAAGCTTTCGGCTATCGATCCCGAAACTCGGCGAAAGCGGGCCGGGCACAATACGGAAACACCTGCTGCAGCCCGGCTTCGTCACTCACCTGCTTCTGTCGGCAATGCTCTTTTCCGCAATGTTCGCAGGCTATGCCTATCTGGCTACGCTCCTGAAACATAGCGGGCTGGCAGAGGATCAGATATCACTGGCGCTGCTGGTGTTCGGAATGGCGGGCCTGGCCGGCAGCTGGATTGGCGGACGATTGGCGCCTCACGCGCTCCTCGGAGCAGCTGTCATCCCCGTAATTGCCGGCGTGTGCCTGGCATCACTTGGTTATCCGGGACATCCTCCGGCTGCAATTGTGGTTGCAGTCCTGCTCGTCTGGGGAGCGGTTCACGCCGCCGGTTTCGTGCTCAGTCAGGTCCGTGTCATGGCTGCGGCTCAAGAAAATCAGAGTTTAGCCTCCTCAATGAATATCTCGGCGGCAAATGTCGGGATAGCGCTCGGCACCTTCACGGGAGGCTGGGCGTTGGAAAGCGGCGGCCCCACAGGGCTGACCGGCATGACCGCTCTCTTTGCAGCCGCCTCCATCGCCACTGCAATCCTGTTGGCGGCCAGACCGCGAACCTGCAGCACATGACTTAACACCTGCACGCAACGGCCTGACGCGGCTCGCGCCTTATCGCATGCCGGGCATCTTCATTCAGTCCAGGAACGTCCATGTATCAGCCCCGTCAAAATGCCTGAGCCCAATCGTCTCGATGGTGCCGGGGGCCGCAAGGCGCAGATTGACCGCCATGCGGTCCGGTGCGTTCGGCGAAAGGCTGACCCAATGTGTGGTGCAGCCGCAGGTACGGCAGGTGTGGAAGGCAAGGTCCCGGTCGCCCCCAGGAATAGCTGAGAGTGGTGTCCGGGGCAGCGGTGACCGTGATGTCCCGGGCCTCGCCATGGCCCCAGACGGTGCCGAGCCGGCGGCAGATGGAGCAGTTGCATTCCACCGCATGTCTGGGTGGCGTCTTCATCTCGTAGGTCACTGCGCCGCAATGGCAGGAGCCGGTGATGGGCAGGTCGGCGCTCGGCGCTGTCCCCTCACCGGCCATTTTCTTATTCCAGGCCGATCTTCTGCTTCAGCATGTCGCTGACGGCCTGCGGGTTGGCCTTGCCCTGGGACTGTTTCATCACCTGGCCGACGAACCAGCCGAGCAGACCCGGCTTGGCGAGGGCCTGCTGCACCTTGTCCGGGTTGGCGGCGATGATCTCGTCGACGATCGCTTCGATGGCGCCGAGGTCGGTCACCTGCTTCATGCCGCGCTCTTCGACGATCTTCGCCGGGTCGCCGCCTTCGGTCCAGACGATTTCGAAGAGGTCCTTGGCGATCTTGCCCGAAATCACGCCGTCCTTGATCAGGTCGACGATGCCGCCGAGCTGGGCAGCAGAGACCGGACTTTCCGACAGATCCTTGCCTTCCTTGTTGAGGCGGCCGAAGAGTTCGTTGATCACCCAGTTGGCGGCGAGTTTGGCATCGCGGCCCTTGGCAACTTCCTCGAAGAAATCGGCAGAAGCCTTTTCGGCCACGAGAATATCGGCGTCATAGGCCGTCAGACCGTAATCGGCGATGAAACGGTTCTTCTTGTCGTCCGGCAGTTCCGGCAGGTGCTGGGCAAGGCCGTCGACGAATTCCTGCGTGAACTCCAGCGGCAGCAGGTCCGGGTCCGGGAAATAGCGGTAGTCATGCGCCTCTTCCTTGGAGCGCATCGACCGTGTCTCGCCCTTGACGGCATCGAACAGGCGCGTTTCCTGATCGATCTTGCCGCCGTCCTCCAGGATCGCGACCTGGCGGCGGGCTTCATAGTCGATGGCCTGGCCGACGAAGCGGATGGAGTTGACGTTCTTGATCTCGCAGCGGGTGCCGAAGTCGCCGCCCGGCCGGCGGACGGAAACGTTGACGTCGGCGCGCATGGAACCCTGGTCCATGTTGCCGTCGCAGGTGCCGAGATAACGCAGGATGGTGCGCAGCTTGGTCAGGTAGGCCTTGGCCTCGTCGGCGGAGCGCAGGTCCGGCTTGGAGACGATTTCCATCAGCGCGACGCCGGAGCGGTTGAGGTCCACGAAGGACATGGTCGGGTGCTGGTCGTGCAGCGACTTGCCGGCATCCTGTTCCAGGTGCAGGCGTTCCACGCCGATTTCGACCTGCTCGTCCGGCATGTCGAGCAGGATCTTGCCTTCACCGACGATCGGCTGCTTGAACTGGGAGATCTGATAGCCCTGCGGCAGGTCCGGATAGAAGTAGTTCTTGCGGTCAAAGACGGATTTCAGGTTGATCGCCGCCTTGAGGCCAACGCCGGTGCGGATCGCCTGGCGCACGCATTCCTCGTTGATGACGGGAAGCATGCCGGGCATGGCAGCATCGACGAGGCTGACATTGCCGTTGGGATCCTTGCCGAATTCCGTTGAGGCACCGGAAAAGAGCTTGGCTTCGGACGTGACCTGGGCATGGACTTCCATGCCGATCACGATTTCCCAATCGCCCGTCGCGCCCTTGATGAATTTCTTCGGATCGGGTGTGCGTACGTCGACAATCGTCATCTTCGTCAAAAATCCTGTTCGTCTGATGCCGCGCCCTGATGAAACAGCCGGAAAGAATTGCTGCGGCGCGAATATGTAGCCGTTTGATGACCTAGTCGGGAATTGTCCCGGCTGCAAGGTTTTCCTTGCGCCCGGCTCACGCTTTCGCACAGCCGGCAGCCTTGAATACCGGTCCGGCGGCAGCTCAGCCGTCGGGCGAATGCTGCGCCTGTCCCGTGCGCATGATGAAGCCGATAAGGACGGCAACCGCCTGGTAGAGCTCGATCGGGATTTCCTGGTCGATCTCGATCTGGGAGAGAGCCTCGGCCATCATCGGATTGTGCTCGATCGGCACGCCCGCCTCCCGCGCCAGCCGCTCGATCTGCTCGGCCATCGAACCGGCCCCCTTGGCGGTGACGACCGGAGCCCCTTCGCTCTCATATTGCAGGGCAACGGCGAGTTTCTTGTCTTTCCCGGGTTGGTCGGCCATTGTCTTCCTCAGGATTGCCGGCTCACGATTGCCGGTCGACGAGCGCGCCGTAACGGGCCGCGGTTCTGGGCGGCAAGCCTCGGATCAGGCGCAGGTCCTTGAGATCCAGCCCCGCATCGGCGAAGGCGGCCTCCATGGTTTCGCGTTGCGCATTCAAGGCGTCGAACGTGTCCTTGCGGTCGACCCAGAGGCTGGCGAAGGTGCCGCCGCCGCGCAAGCTTATGGCTGCTTCCAAAGGGCCGGTCGCCGTCAGATCCAGAGCGAAGCGCAGCCGCCAGCCGGGTTCTCCCTCCTGCCCCTCTTTCCTGCGGCCCCCGTCTCGGCCGATCTGCATCTGCAGGACCGCGGTCTGCTCGCCAACGGCAAGCGGGAGTTCCACGACCAGGTCCATCGGCCGGGAGACACCCCGCGGCGCCTCCTCGCCGCCGTGCCGCGTGTTGGCAAGCTGCGTCAGGCGAATGCGCGCTAGGGCGGCATCCGTCTCTTTCATGAGCGCCTTGAGGTTTTGTGGTGCGGCACCCGCCCAAAAGCCGCTGGCGGCCTGCTGCGCCTGTCCCTGCGGCGAGCCATGCCGGGATGGCGCCTGCGGCTGAGCTGCCGGCCGGGCGAGCTCGGACTGGGCCCCGAGCTGCTGCAGCAGAGCCTTGAAGGAGAGCAATGCGGATTTGAGGTCCGGCAGACCGGCCGGTGTCGTTCCCGGCTGGGCGAGCCCCGCTTCCCGGAAGAGGCCCGAAAGCTGAACCGCCGTCTGCAGCCCTTTTGCGGTCGGCGGCTCGGCGGTGTTGAGCCGCAGCCCCAGGATCTGCTGCATCGCCCTGACCACCGGATCAGGCAGCGAAACCGACCCCGATGTCTGAGCCGACATCAGCGACCCGATCTGTGCAAAGAGACTGCCGAGACCTGCCTGCTGCTCCGCAAGAGGCTGTTGCAGCACCTGAGCGATCTGGCGAGCCGGATGAGTGGTTGTGGATCCGCCCGCCTCGGCCGACGAAGGCATGGCAGGCGCCTGCGTGATCCGAGCCGGATAGGGTTGGGCAGTGCCGGCACGCGCAAAGCCGGCAGGCTGCAGTGCGTCAGACCCTCCAGGAGGCGCAGCTGCGCCTGGAGAAAAGCCGGTTGACACCGGTTGTGACGGCGAATTCGGTGCGGTCGCCGGAGCCGCTGGCTGGCCGGGAGCACTGGAAACCGGCGCGGCGTTCGGCCCGCCTGCAGCGGCGTTGACGGGTATCGGTTGACCGGGCACCCCACCCGCGTTTCCTGGTGCGGATGCAGGTGTTGCAAAACCGGAAGAAAAGCCGGCAGCTGCCGGTGACAGGTTGCTGGCCTGGACCTGCGGACCGGAAGAGCCCGGCGAGAACGGCACGCCTTGCACAGACGCCCGCTGAGGAGAGCCCGACGGTCCGCCCGGCGGTGCTGCCCCCGCCAGAATGTTCGGGCCGGGATCGGCAGCAATGGAGGGCGTCGCCGGCGCCGGCAGCCCGGCGCCGCCGAAACCGGCCGCGGCCTGTCCGCCGGAGGTGAGCTGTGTTCCTGCGGGTGTCGGTGACGACGGAACCGCCGCCGGATTTTGTGACCCGGCCTGAACAGGCCCCGTGCCGGTTCCGGCCGGTCCGGGCGTTGCCGGACCTTGCGGCGAAGATACCGGCGGGACCGGTACGGCAGGACCTGGTGGAGCATTTGTCACTGGCTGGCCGGATATAGCTCCCCCGCCGACGGCGGGATTCGCGGTCTGGATTGGCGCGGGCGCTGCTCCCGAGGCTGGCGGAGACGCAGCCCGCCCGCCCCCAGCTTCTCCGGCACCAGGTCCGGCACCAGGTACTGATACCGGGCCGGCCGATGTCGGACCTGCAGGTGTCGTCGGCGGTGCCGTGGCCGCGGATGCCGCAGGTGGCTGCGAAGGGCCAGGTCCGGATGATCCGCCTTGAGCCGGTTGTCCTGAAAGTGGAGATGGCGGGATTGCTGCTGCGGCAGGAGAAGATTGTGTCGGTCCCGCCGCAGGTGCGCCGCCTGTCTGTTGGGTTATCGGAGCGCCAGGGGAAGCCTGCCCGGCCGGTACAGAACCAGGGGCGCTTTCGGCACCGGCGGTAAGGACCTGCACCAGATGCGCAAGTACCGGCGCCGGCCTCGAAACGGGAACAGCAGACCCTGACTGGGCGGGAGGCGCACCGGTTCCCTGGGGAGGCAACGGTGCGCCGGATGGTGGCTGCCCCTGTGGCGGGCTCGCTGTCCCGGCTGAGGCCGTCGAAGGTGGCTGCGGAGCGGCCTGCCCCTGATCCTTGCCGGTCGTGATCAGGATCGCCGGCTGCTGTTTGCTGCCGGCAACGGTCACGGTGACCGCCGCCCCCTCTGGAAGAGGCGCGGAAACCCGCAACTCCAGCCTGGCATCGGCCGTTGCAAGACGGACGACCCCGCCGGGCAGGTTTGCCTCGACCCTGGCCTTGAGTTCCGTGCCCGGCTCAAGTCCCTGGAGGATGGTGCCGTTGCCGGTCGATTGGGGCAGCGGCGAAGCGCTTACCGTTTGAACCATCGCACCGTCTCCGGGTGTTTCGCGCCCTGCAGGAACTCGGGAGATTTCCCGGCAGGGAGAACGGAATCATGGCGGACGAGTATGGCCGCATTCTTGAAGATTGCCCAGAGCGATCGAAGTCGGGGTCCGATATGGCCAGGAGGGATCCGGACAATGGGAGAGCACGGCGTTGACCCTTATCAAGGCGTTTCCGGCCGAAACCGCGCAAGGTGACCTCAAAAACCAGTGCCGACGGAAGGAGACACGCCGTGACCTGGATGGACCGCCTGAACGAGCGCGCCGAGCTTATGGGTCGAATGCTCGAAACGATGGGTGCCATGAAGGCCATGCCGACCGGAGCCTATACGGATGCCGCGATGCACAGGGCCGCGCATCGCTGCATCAGCTGCACCGAAACCGAAGCATGCCGGGCGTTTCTGGAAAGTCACCCGGAAGGAGCGAACAATACCCTGCCCGGCTGTCCCAATGCGCCGCTGTTCAACAGCTGGCTGGAGCGTTGAGGATCGTCACGACCGGTTGCGCGCATGGCGACGGCTGAGCCAGTAGGCTATGGCCGAGGCGCCGAGGCCGCCGGCGAAACGGAACGGAAAGACGGCCAAGGCTCCGACATCGTGCGCGAAGGGCAGCGGTACGGCAATCGCGCCAAGTGCTCCGTCGAGGATGAGGGTGAGCGTTGCCGCGGCAAATCCGGCTATCCAGAGCTTCTGGGGGCGATCCGCCTTCCAGCCGAGATAAAGGCCTATCAAAATCGCGAAGGGATTAAGAAGGCCCGAAAGACCGAACAAGTCCAGCCAGGTATCTGATAACATCGTCATGCGCCTCTCTTAACCGCAGCAGCGTAATTTTGCGAGCCGCTTTCGATACCCGTCGCTCGTGACCGATGCGGCACATTGCGCAGGCCTCGCTTGAGAAAGCGCAGACGAAACAATCTGCGAGTGGAGGTTTGCCTGCCGGCAATGGGTAATACAGAGAAACTGAAAAGCACTTCCCTCACATCGTTCAAGTAAATTTGGTTTCGTTTCCCTGAATGCCGTGTTACTCTTGCTGAAGATGAATTTATTTGTGGCAAATTTTATTCGTGGCAGTCGTCCGCGTTGAAAAATTGCATCTGACAAGTCATTAAACCCATGAACCTACTCAGCTCTATTGAAGCGGATGATCCGACAATCGACACGTTGCTGAAGACAGATCGGCGACTCGCTATCCTCTGCGGTCATTGTGGACGGTTCCGCTACATGAAATCTTCCAGATTTGCGGCCCATCAGAAGGTTTCAAGCTTGAGTGAAGCGCTGTCCTGCGCCTCATGCGGCTCGAAAGATGTCAGGGCTGTCCCTGTTTCCCGCAATCCGGACAACGGATACTGGCCGGCCGAACGCAGCTGATCCCGCCGTCAGCAAACGCCTCTTCTGACAGCTGTCAGTCCGGCTGCGCGGCAGATCTGCAACTCAAGCGGACAGGCTCCGAACCTCTCAGCGACAGAACCTCTCAGCGCGTTGCCGCGACCGTCGGCTGTTGCTAAGGGCCATCTGCCAAACGAGAGGTCTGATGTGCGGATTGCAACAGTCCCGGTAAACCCCGGCTGACGTCAGTCGGGATCAGTCACAAATGCATTGCATGCGACCTGCTGCAGTGACTTCTTTGCCGCGCTTACTTTCAGGCAACCCGCTCCTTGCCGAACAGTCCCGAAACACGGTCAGACCGGCTCCTATTTGTTGAGGTTGGAATACAGCGGGTGCGGTCTCAACTGGACAAGAGGTAGGAGAAGCCGCCGGGCAGACCAGAGGGTCGTCCGGCGGCGCTCTGCGAGGTAGAGCATTTCAATCGTAATCAATATCCGGCCGGTCGCCCAGGAGGTAGCGCGGTCCCCTGCCCTTGCTCGCGGCCGCATCACCGGCATTGTAGAGCTGGCAGGACTTCATCGACAGGCAGCCGCATCCGATACAGGCATCCAGCTTGTCCCGGAGCGCCGTCATGCGCGCGATCCGCCGATCGAGATGGCTGCGGAATTCGCGGCTGATCCGGGTCCAGTCCGCCTTCGTCGGCGCGCGTCCTTCGGGAAGGCGTTGCAGTTGCTCGGCGATTTCGGCAATTGAAAAGCCGAATTCCTGCGCCACCAAAACAAAGGACAGGCGGCGGATATCGGCCCGCAGGAACCGGCGCTGTCCGCCGGCATTGCGCGCAGGTCGAACCAGCCCCTTGTCCTCGTAGAAGCGGATGGCGGAGATCGACAGACCGGTGCGCGCCGCCAGCTCTCCGATAGACAGCAGATCCGTACCTTTCATAAGCGTCTTCAAAATTTCGCCTTCTCGCACTTGACCTCAACCTTACTTGAGGAATTATCTCCAGTGTCCAAGAAAGGTCAAACCCTGAAAGGACACGACATGAGCAGCGCTTTTCTGGAACATGTAAACGTCACCGTCAGCGATCCTGAAGCGACCGCAAAACGGCTTGAGAGCTGGTTCGGCTGGACAGTGCGCTGGAAGGGCGCAAGCCTCGGCGGCGGCACGACCTATCATATCGGCAACGAGACCAGCTACATCGCCGCCTATTCGCCGCCGAAAAAAACCACGCAGGTGCCAGGCGAAAGCTACAGCCACCATGGCGGCCTCAACCACATCGCCGTCGTCGTCGACGATCTCGACGCCGTCGAGACGCGCATCACGGCCGGCGGCTACAAGACCCACAACCACGGCGACTACGAACCGGGCCGGCGCTTCTACTTCGACGACGATGACGGCATCGAGTTCGAGGTCGTCAGCTACGCGCGCTGAATCTGTCCATAACGCAAGGGGCGGCTGAAGCCGCCCCATCTAAGCACACCCGACCGACCACTCTTCCGCCGCTCAGTGGCCGCTCAGGACAAGCGTCTTGATTGGGAAGAGCAGCGCCTGCAGCCGAAGGATGATGGCATGAACAAGGCCAACGGCATCGACCATGTGCAGGAAGACGAATTGCCCCGTGCTGATCGGCTCGCCCGACGTCAAACGATCGTGATTTGAGGTATAAGCGTTGACCGTACAGTTGGCACCTGGAGGCAGATCCCTCAGGCCATCCTCATAAAGCGGCTCGAGCACCGTCGTAATCGTCGCAGGCTTGACGGTTCGCGTCGTATCGAGCAGCTGGCCACCCGCGTTGATCTGTCCCGAGGCGATCTGCGACTGGATGTCGGTCACGACGAGCGGAATGATCTTGAAGGGCAAGGCACCGCAGAAGGCTTCGCCCACCATGCCCTCCCGCAGGATCTGCGCTTCGATCTGACCGAACCCGGCAACGATACGCTCACGCTGCGCATCTGCGGGAACGAGGACGCCGGCCGGCCGCATCAACGGGTTGACGATGTCGCCACGCCGCAAGATGAACTGGCTGATCGTGCCGTCAACGCCGGCATACACCGTCATCTTATCCAGCTCGACCTGTGCTTCATTGAGCCGCGCCTCGGCACTTTTCAGCTCCGCCGGCAAAGAGACGTTGATCTTTGTGGTAACGAGGTCCTGATTGGCTTCGGCGGCGCGCAATCCGCCCTGGCGGGCATCGACCACGTTCTGCAATCTCTCGATATCCCGTTCGCTGACAACGTTCGCGTTACGGTCAAACAGCTCCTGGCGCGTGTCCAGTTCGTCCTGGGCCTGCTTGAGTGCTGCCGTCGCCTGCGCGACCTGTGCGGTCGCGACCGCAAGTTCGGCCTGCGCCATCGCCAACTCGCCTTTGATTTCCTCGATCTGCTGTTGCGCCGTCACCAGATCAGCCTCTTGCGTGGTGCTGTCCAGCTTGAAGATGGGGTCGCCTTTCTTGACCTCGACTTCAAGTTCGCGAGGGATGAACGTCTCGACCACACGCCCCGAACTTTCCGGCAGGATCGGTATCGTCCGGAACGTTGAGACAGCCGAGGTTGCGGTCGGGTGGAAGTAAAAGATCAAGGTGATCAGCGAGATAGTGAGCATCAAGCAGAGAACGATGCCATAGCGGAGCTCGTACCAAACCGAGTAGAGGGTAATTTCGTGGCCGATCCGCTTACCTTGAGCATAGCGTCGATACAGATAGTCGGGCAGTACCGTAAGAAGGGAACAGAAGAGAAGCTCAAACATGAACCGGTTCCTTCTTGTGCGCGTCCTGCCGGACCTGCTCGGTGTTCTTGTCGGCACTCGATTGCGCCTTGCCGGTTGCCGATGCTCCAGTCACGGGGGCAACGTGTTCGTCGGCACTTTCGACATTGCTGTCGATCTTCTCGTCGTCATGGTCCGGCGCACCCGTGGGGCCGGTGCCTCCGCCAGCCAGACGGCGCAAGGAATTAGCTATGGATTCGATCGGCGTCCGGAAATCGGGAAACTGGACAAAGGCCAGGATGAGGGCAGCTACCCAGAATATGTTGTTGTGAGTGAGCAGAGCCAGCAGACCCAGCACGGCCACAAGCTCGAAATGCATGCGGCCGTGTTTGTGGGCGAGCCGTTCCGGTATGGAATGCAGATGCAGGTAGAGAACACCGGCCACGACTGCACCGACGATCAATGTGAACACCATAACGGTCATCAGCCAGTCGCTGCCGTCGGCGGACGGCAGAAACGGCGGCAGATGATGCGGCGCAAGCTCATGCGCATGTTCGGCCATTGGTCATCCCCTTTAACGCTGTCGGTGCGCGGCCGGTCATGCCGGGCACCGTCGCGCCACCTTAAAAGGGTTTCCGGTTCATGCGTATGAAAAAGTGTGTCCGTTGAGGACATTGGCACCGAAAAGAATCTTTCCGAGTGTCAAATCACCTGCCTGGCGAAAACGCCCAGCTCGGCATTTGCCTGCCTTACCGGGGTGCCATGCGGATGGCGCCGTCGAGGCGGATGGTTTCGCCGTTCAGCATGTCGTTCTCGCAGATCGCCTTGACCAGTTGGGCATATTCGGTGGCCCGGCCGAGACGCGAAGGAAATGGCACCTGCTGACCGAGCGAATCCTGCACATCCTGCGAGAGGCCGAGCAGCATCGGCGTTTCGAAGATGCCGGGCGCGATCGTCATCACGCGGATGCCGGATTTGGAAAGATCCCGGGCAACCGGCAGCGTCATGCCTGCAACGCCTGCCTTCGAAGCCGCGTAGGCGACCTGGCCGATCTGGCCGTCGAAGGCGGCAACGGATGCGGTGGAGACGATGACGCCACGGCCGCCATCAGCGGTCACCGCGTCGAGCGCCGCCATGCCGGTTGCGGCAATGGAGAGGCAGCGGAAAGACCCGATCAGGTTGACGGACACCACCTTCTCGAACATGTCCATCGGGTGCGGCTCTCCCCGCGAGGTTGTCTTGGCAACCGGTGCGATGCCCGCACAATTGACCAGAATGCGCTCCTGGCCGTGGGCTGCGCGTGCCTTCTCGAACCCGGCTTCGACGCTTTCCTGACTGGTCACATCCACATCGGCAAAGACCCCGCCGATCTCGGCGGCTACAGCTTCGCCCTGGCTGGCGTTTCGGTCGAAGACGGTGACCTTGACGCCTTCGGCCGCCAGCATACGTGCCGTGGCGGCGCCCAGTCCGGATGCGCCGCCCGTCACGATGGCGGCAAGGGTAGAGTCCAGTTTCACTTCAACCTCCAGAGGATTTAGTCCATTGAAAACAATGGATTTAATCATTCTTATTGACGGAAAGGTCAATTTATCCAGGAAAGTGACCGAGATTGACGTTCGGGTCAAGCCTTTCCGCATAGGCATTGAGAGCAAGGGAGAGGGGATTGCCGTCGTGCGAGGCTCGATCAGCGGGCCAGCACGACCAGATCGAGCGGGGACTTGACACCCGTGACCGCCACACCGGGCCGGGCCTCGATCAGCGGCAGGTCAAGGCCCTGTGCCCGGGCAAGGTCGAAGGTGAACCTGTCCGTCAGCGCCTTCGAATTCTGGGCCTTGTTAGCATCTTCCAGCTTGGCGGCCCGGTTGACCGCATCACCGATGACCGTAAATTCCAGCCGACGTTTCGAACCGATCACGCCGACGGTGACCGGTCCCGCCGCAACCGCCGTTCCGATCTGGAGCTTTCCCGGCCAACCGACACCGGCGAAACGCTGCTGTTCCGCCTCGGCACTGTCGACCAGCCGCCGCGCGGCACGCAAGGCGTCTGCGGCATAGGTTTCGGAAGGATGTACGGCTCCAAAGGTCGCCAGGATGCCATCGCCGAGGAACTTGTCGACCCGCCCGCCCTCTTCGGTGATCACCTCGACGGCCATGTTCTGGTACTCGGCCAGGACGCCCAGCACGGTTTCCGGCGACAATTGCGCGGAGGTCGAGGTGAAGGAGCGGATGTCCGTATAGAGGATGGCGGCCTCGCGCAGGCTGCCCTCGCCGGCCTGAAGTTCGGTATCGGCACTGGTGATCGAGGCGGCAACTTCCGGCGCGAAGAAACGGCGCAAGTCGGTCGCTGCGGCGTGATCACGCGTTGCCTCAAACAGCATCGACCGGCCGCGATAGAGCGCAACGGACAAGATCACGGTCACCGACAGAATGACCATGGTCTTGTCGAGTTCCGCACCGATCAGGACCGTATTGCCGGTCAGATAGTCCACATAATTGCGGGTGATGCGCATGTGGTCCATGTCGGCAAGAACCGCATAGAAGACGAGACCCAGCCATCCTGTGACCGCAACAAGCCCGGTCGTCAGCACGAAGCGCGGATCGAAGCGTAAGGCTCTCAACGCGATGAAAATGAAGACGTACATCAGCGTCGGCGTCTTAAGATAGAAGGTCGGATGCTGGCCGTACTGGATGTGAAAGGAAAAGATCAGGCCGACAAGCAGCGCCATGTCCACCCCGATCGAAACCAGGAGATACCACTGCGGAAGCTCGAACCGGTAGGACAGGACCAGCCGCAATACCGTGAACAGGAAGTAGGCCGTCAGGGCGACCGGCACGAAGTTGAAGCCGGACGAGCCTTCCGCCCTCGGAGCAATGGCGTAGAGCGACGTGAAAAACAGGACGAGAGCCAGCTGTACCCAGCCGATGAGGCGCTCCGATGAGGCTTCCCTTGCACGGATTTCAAAGCGAACCCGTTCGGGCAACCCGATTTCGGGCGGTCCGCCCCGCAGGATGTAGCGAAAGGATTGCGGAAAGGAGATCATGGTGGGGCCGGCACTCATTGTTTAACCGGAGTTTCCACCGCCAGCCGGATTTGCGCAAGAAGCGCTCGGGAAAGTGACCTCTCGTGAACGCGCGGTTTCGCCCCGCAGCCCTCCCCCATCCGCCGGGAAGCAGTGTCATTCAGCCGCTGTCCGCAGGCGCAGATGTTCGGTCTTGCGCACAAGGTCGCTTTGGCGCCGGCAGGCGGTCTTGGAGAGGGCGGCCTTGATCTGGTTGCGCACGGTGAAGATGCTCACGCCGCGCGACGCGGCGATTTCGGCCGGTGTGGCACCGTCGGCGAGACGCAAGACTGTTTCGGCCTCGGCATGGCTGAGACCGAACACCTGTTGCAATTGGCTTGTCACCAAACGCTCATCGGGCTCCGGCCTGATCGCCAGCAGAACGGCTGAGGAAGGCCGGGTCAGGAACACGCCGAAGGGCGCTTTGTCGAGATCGGCCAGACGCAGCCCGATCGACCTGCAATTCCAGTTTCTGCCCGAGTGATCCCGCAAGCGCCAATTACGGTAAATTCCATGCTCTCCCGTTGTCTGAAAACGTGCGAAAGCGGCGAATTCGGACTGAACGCGCTGCGACTGGAATTCGAGCCGGCCGGAGAGCCCTACCCTGACAAGGGAGCCTTTCTCAATCAGGCCTTGCCCCTGCCTGCAGGCATAGTGGATCCTCAGGTCGCTATCGACGACGTAGACCGCCGTCCCATCGCCAAACAGCAGCTGCTCGGCAGCCCATTTTTCGAAAGACAGGCCCGAGAGTGCCCGGCTGATCTCCAGTGACTGGCGAATGACCGGCGTGAGTTTAGCGCAGAGCTTCAGCCAATCCTCTTCGTATCTGTCGCGATCCTTTGCCCGCATGTTGCCGCCGATCAGAAACATCCTGTCCGCATCGGATGCCAACATGGATCCGCCGCCGCCTGTAATGTCCTCCATCGGGCGGAGAAGATCGGCATAGAAACCGGTCATCTTGAGCATTTCGGGCGGGCAAAGCTCGTGTGCGGAGATGACGTCGCCAACCGGACACATCGCGAAATTGGCAGCAAAGGGGTTCTTGTCCGCGTAGTGCGTCCAATAAAGCTCCAGGATCTGCGGATCATAGCCGGAGGCAAAGGCCAAAGGCGCGGTACTGGTCAGCTTGTCGTAGCCGATCAGTTGTGTGCAGACCTGCGTTCCCAGAGCCTGGCCCATTTCGTCCAGGAAGAGCTGCCATTGCTCAGGGTCCATGGCGGCGGACACGGCAAGATTGGAAAGGTGAAGGTACTTTTCTGCAGAAACGGCCACGGCACCCCCCGGAAAGCCTTGATATTTTTGCCAAATACGCTCTGCAATCCGGCCCCCTCCGCCGATAAAATTGCGGTGACATAGTCCATATGGACCATGCACCTTATGTATACACCCTGTAAACAACTATTGATCGTATCCGGCAATCACGTGCAACAATATTTCAAGTTGCAAGCGGCTGCTTTCCGGTTGCACACACGAAATTCCCGCATTTCAGCAACCGGCGGAGGATAAATTTTTTAAGGATAGTCTTTTTGTGGCGGCCGTTTTGGCCGCCCTTTTTTTGGCGAGGCCACAGGACGCGTCAAGGCTTGAGGATCATGCCTTCGCTTGCAACCAGCGTTCCAGGATAGGCGTTCTGGGCGGCCATGCCGATTTCGTCGAGTTCGTCGTCCGAGCGGCGCGGATCGTGATGAAACAGAACCGGCGTCCTGACATCGGCACTGCGTGCCAGTTGAACGGCTTTCTGCCAGGTAGAGTGGCCCCAGCCCTTATAGGTCTGGTATTCGTCGTCGGTGAACATCGCGTCGTAGATCATGATATCCGCACCGCGCACAAACTCCGGCAAGGCGGCGTCGATTTCCGGATCGCCATGTTCGTGATCAGTGATGATACAGATCGACTTGCCGCCGTATTCGAACCGGTAGCCGCAGGCGCCGCCGGGATGATTGAGCCTCGTGGTGCGAATAACCAGATCGTCTTCCCTGGGAATGTTTTCGCCTGCGGTGAAGGATTTGAATTCGACCGCTTTCAGCGTCTTGGCTGCAACCGGAAAAATCGGCGGCGACATGATGCGGCTGACGATATCGATCAGGCTTGTTCCATCCTGGAAATGGCCGGCCCATGCGGTGACGGAAAAGCTCGGATCATAGGCGGGTTTGAAAAACGGCAGGCCGCAGATGTGGTCGAGATGGGTATGGGTGAAGAGAAGATCGAAGGACTTCGTTTCGCAGCGGCAGATCTCCATGCCCAGGTTCCGCGCACCCGATCCGCAATCGACCAGGACCAGCGCCTTGCCGGCCCGGATCTCGAAGCACGAGGTTTCGCCTCCATAACGGAGCGTGCTCGAACCCGGCGTCGGGGTTGATCCTCTCACGCCCCAGCAACGAAGCGAAAATTCCTCAGCCACGTGTTACTCCCAAGAGTCAGGACCTGTCCGCGGTGGCACCCCGGCGCGCATCCGCCAGGTCGCGGGTGGTCCGCTCCAGCCGCAACGCCAGTGTCCGCATCACTTCCAGAGAGATATCCGGAAATTCTTTAAGGAGTTTCAAGAAATCATCCTTGGACACCGTCAGAACATCCATATCGTTTGCGGCAACAAGCGTCGCGGTTCTTGGTACGTCGCACAAAATGGCAATTTCGCCAACAATGGAGTTCTCCGAAACCTGCGCAACCTTCTTCTCTCCTTCCGGCGTGTCCACGAGCACATCGGCGTCGCCGGACAGGATGATGAAAGCGCAGTCCCCCTCCTCTCCCTGGGAACAAAGACGTTCACCGGATGGATATTCGGTGCGGTCGCTGATGAAGGCCAGAAGCCGCAGCTTGGTCTCGTCGATACCGCGGAAGAGCGGAACCTTGCGCAGGGCCTCGACTTCGGTTTCCAGTGTCATGTCCTACTCCCCCGATTGTCGCTATTTCGCCCCGTCCGGTGCGGGCTGTCAGGCCGCCATCCAAAGATCCGCGGCCTGCCTGTTGTATTTGCCATTGTCTCATCCCTTGTCCGCAAGGCGTCCCTGGTCGAAGATGAAGCGCCGGTCGAACTCGTCGGCGAAATCGGCATTGGAGGTGCCGAAAAGGAACGTCTTTCCGTCAAGGACCTGCCGCAAGCCTTCACGCAGCGCCTTGTCCTCTTCCGTCGTGCCGGTGGCGATATCATCCAATATGGTGATTTTCGCGTTTTTCAGAAGTCCGCGGACCAGAGCGATCTTGCGGCGCTGGCCGGCGGAAAGCCTCGAACCGGAGACGCCGACATGGTAGCCGAAGCCGGCATAGATAATCGGCTGACGCAGACCCGTTTCCTCCACGATGGCGCGGATGACATCGTCGATCCTCCTGCGCGCATCCCGCCGGTCGACGCGCGCACGGCCGAAGAGCAGATTGTCCTCGATTGTCAGCGGCGGCAGGTAGACGTCCGGATCGAAGGCGGCGAAGCTTTCGCTCGTGCGCACCACTTCCTGCAGGAAGCGCTTGCGGGCGTCGATGATTTCATCTCTCAGCCCGTCGTTCATCACACCAAGTCGATGGCGTGCAGGAACGAGCTTGAACGCAAGGCCTGTCAGCCGCGTCCTGTCCATATTGCTTAAGCCGGGGCGCTGTTGTTCGGACTTCGCCACGCGCACGATCCGCTCGAACTCGGGAATCTCGTCGAGCGTGATGAAGGAATATGTGCCGAGCAGGCCGCTGTCTCCGGATACGTTGGAAAACAGTTCCAGCATGGTCTCGGCGATTTTCAGGCCGATCTGCTGCAGCTTCTTGTCGAATCCGGTCTCGGAAAGGAACGCCTTCACCTCGGGCAGGTCAGGCACCTGGTCCATCGTGATTTCCGGATCGGACGGCATGGCGAAGAACAGGTTCTCCGCCAGGCTTGCGCTGGCGTTGAACCGATCGGGATGCCAGAGTTCAACCAGACCGGCGAGAGACGGCTCGTTTGCAATCCGGTCCGCCAGAGCCTTGCGGACATTCAGGATCTTTTCCGCAAAGCCGTCATCCATGGTTGGGTCGAACCGGGACTGCAGGCCGAGACGGTAGATGTCCTTGTCCAGTTGCACCACATGAAGCAGGTTAAGCGCCCTTTCGTCGAGCGCCGCCTCCCCGTCGACACCCGCAGCCTTGTAGTCGTCCCAGGCAGCAGCAAGGTCGTAAGTCGGATTGCGGGTTTCCTTCGCTTCCGCGATCCGTCGCTTGTAGCTTTTCAGTGCCTCGCCCTCCCGGGTGGGCGGCACGAGCGGGCGGTGCCTCAGTCCGTAATAGAGGTTGTCGCGGATCGTTCCGGTCCACACGTGAACTGCGCCGCCGACATAGGCGATCTCGCGGCCGAGAGTGGAGTCGGTCAGCTTGTCCAGATCGTGCTCGCCAATGCAGACCTTGCCGGAGGATGCAGACACCAGACCGGCTGCCAGTTGCAGGACCTCCGAGCGGCCGGATCCGTCCGGCCCGACAATTGCGCAGGCGCCGCCTGCCGGCACGGTCATCGTCACGTCGGCGACTTCCTGGCCGGCGGCCCCGCCGGAGAAAGAGACGTTGTCAAGCTTCAGATCGCCTGTGAGCTCCACCTTGTCGTCGGATGTCAGCCGTTCAGTGCCGTAGAGGTCGGCCGGATCGAAGTTTTCGACGACGGTCTGATACTTGACGCTGACATCGGCCGTCATCTGGTAGAAGGAGAGCAGTTCCTTCCAGGGTCCGGCCAGATCCTTGTAGGCGGCGATGACCGCCAGCAGCGCGCCGATGCTCAAGTTTCCCTGGATCACCAGGTAGCCGCCGATCAGGTAGAAGAAGAACGGCGTCAGCTGGTTCATGAAGTTGTTGAGGAACTTGATCAGGAACTTCCGGTTGAAGATGTCGTACCGGATCTTGAAGTTCTCATAGAGCCGATCGGAAATATCAGCCGAGTGCCAGGCCGCCGCGTCGTTGGCGTGGATTTCCGCAACCCCTGTGATGTTTTCTCCGACCTTGTCGGCAATGACGCGGATGTTGCGCACCCGCTGGCGCGACAGCAGCACCACCTTGCGCTGCAGCAGCGGAATGACGTAGCCCTGGATCGGATAGGAACTGATGGCGGCAAGACCCAGCAGCGGGTCCTGCATGAAGATGAAGCCGATCTGCACGACCAGCATGCCGCCCTGATAAGCCGGCAGCGCGAAGGCCTCCCCGATGTAGCCGCCGACATCCTCCACCTCTGAGGTAATCATCGGGATGATCTCGCCGGAGCTGACCTTGCGGAAATGAGGCAGCCGGAAGCGCAGCACACGCTGGAACAGCTCGAAACGCAAGCGTCGCAGCATGCGCTCTCCGAGGCGCCCCTTGTAGACATTCAGGTAGAATTTCAGGCCGTTGGAGACGACGACGAGCGACAGGAAGGTGAAACAAAGCAGGAAGAGGTACGGGATCTGGTCGAAGTCGAACCCGAGTATGGTCCTTGGAAAATTGTCGCCCTGAACCGCGTCGTTGACGATCAGTTTCGGCAGTTCCAGAAGCACATATATCACCGGATAGGTGAGCACGGTGACGAGAAGAATGTAGATCTGCTGTCTGGCGCTGTACTTCCAGATGAAACCAAAAAGGCTCTTTTCCATCAGCTCATCCAAACAGACATGGATCAAACATGTTCAAGCAGATCATATTTGGTATATTAGCCTTACGATTTCGCTGCGCCAGTCAGGATTAGCATTTGCCACAACCACTTAAAAGGGTCCTTACAAGGGTCCGCCGACCGTTCCTTGTCAAAAGTCCCGTGTCAAGACATATCCGCACGTGACAAAGACCAATATCTTGAGACATAAGCCTTTCGGGGCAGCTATACACATTTAGGGGCAGTATGAGTTCCAAGACGCCGAAGATCCTCATCTACAGCCACGATTCATTCGGACTCGGCCACCTGCGGCGCTGCAGGGCGATCGCGCAGTCCCTTGTTGGCGATTTCGACACGCTCTCCGTCCTCATCCTGTCCGGCTCGCCGATCATCGGCAGTTTCGAATTCCGCTCGCGCGTCGACTTCGTGCGCATTCCGGGCGTCATCAAGCTGCGCAACGGCGAATACACGCCGCTGTCACTGCATATCAATATCGACCAGACGCTCGCCATCCGCTCCTCTATCATCGAACACACCGCAAAGGTCTTCGACCCGGACATTTTCATCGTCGACAAGGAGCCGCTCGGCCTGCGTGGCGAGGTGCTGCGCACGCTGGAGGCGCTGAAGGACACCGACACGCGCCTTGTCCTCGGATTGCGCGACGTCATGGACGATCCCCAGGTGCTGAAGGAGGAATGGGACCGCAAGAACGTCTACCCGGCCCTCAGGGATCTTTACGACGAGATCTGGATCTACGGACCTGAAGGTATCTGCGATCCTCTGGACGGCATCGACCTGCCCCGATCGGTGCATGCAAAGCTGCGGTATACCGGATTCCTGCGGCGGGACCTGCCGAAATCCGCGCGCGAACATCCGGCTCCGGCCCCTTTCGACGACGAGCCCTATATCCTGGTCACGCCCGGCGGCGGCGGCGACGGCGTCGAGATGGTAGACTGGGTGATGCGTGCCTATGAGGCCCGGCAGCGGCCGCTGTTTCCGGCTCTCATCGTGCTCGGCCCCTTCATGCCGGCCGCTGCGGCGGCGCAGTTCAGCGAGCGCGCAGAGCACCTTCGCGATGTCGAGATCATCCGTTTCACGCCGCAAATCGAACCCTATCTGGCCAATGCAACAGCGATTGTCGGCATGGGCGGCTACAACACCTTCTGCGAGATCCTTTCCTTCGACAAGCCGACGCTGATGGTGCCGCGGGTCATCCCGCGCCGGGAACAGGCAATCCGTGCGGAACGGGCCGAACAGAGCGGCCTTCTGAAGGTGTTGCCCATCGACCGCTACCCGGACCCTGACCTTATGGCCACCGCCCTCTCCGAGCTGCCGGACCTCGCCCCGCCTTCATCCGCCGGCGTCGACAACCTGCTTGGCGGCCTGGAGGTCATCACCGCCCGTGTGGGCGAGATCTTCGACGAGCAGCAGGACGCGAACCGGAAGCTGGTCAACTTCTGAGCCACCCGCTCCGCAATTTCACAAGAGCCGCTTGATGTCCCGTATCGCCGTTGTGGTCAAAGGCTATCCACGCCTGTCCGAAACCTTTATCGCTCAGGAAATGCTGGGCCTGGAACGGCGGGGGATCGAGATCCTGATCGTTGCGCTGCGCAAACCTTATGATCCGTATATCCACGAACTGCACCGGCAGATTTCGGCGGACGTGCTCTATCTGCCGGAATACGTGAAGGACGACCCGGCGCGGGTTGCCCGCGCCAAACGCTGGGCGGAGAAGCAGCCGACCTATGCAGCAGCCAGGGCCCTGTTCGATGCGGATTTTGCAAACCAACCGAATGCGGACCGGCGCCGCCGGTGGGCCCAGGGCTGCGTCTTTGCGCATGAAATGCCGGAAGACGTGACCTGGATCTATACCCACTACCTGCACACGCCCTGCTCGGCAGCGCGCTACGCCGCGCACCTCTCCGGCCGTCCCTGGTCGTTCTCGGCCCATGCCAAGGACATCTGGACCAGCCCGGAGTGGGACCTCAGGACCAAGATCAACGACGCCGCCTGGGGAGTGACCTGCACGGGCGTCAACGCGGACCATCTGAAGGGGCTCGCCGACGATCCGGCCAAGGTGGAACTTCTTTATCACGGCCTTGATTTTTCCGGCTTTCCGGAGCCTTCGGGCGAGCCTTCGGCCCGGGACGGCAGCGGCGAGCCCGTGCGGATTGTCTCCGTTGGCCGTGCGGTTGAGAAGAAGGGCTATGACGATCTTCTGACAGCCCTTTCAAAGCTGCCGCAGACGCTCAACTGGCATTTCACCCATGTCGGCGGGGGTGAACTGTCGGAAGTGCTGAAGGCCCAGGCGGACGCTCTCGGCCTTTCGTCCAGAATCACCTGGCGCGGTGCGCAGCCGCGCGAAGCGGTGATCGAAGCCTGTCGTCTGTCCGATCTCTTTGTCTTGCCGTCGAAGCTTGCCAGATCCGGCGACCGGGATGGCCTGCCCAACGTGCTGTTGGAGGCCCAGTCGATGGGGCTCTGCTGCCTTTCCACCAGGGTTTCGGCGATACCCGAGCTGATCCGCGACGGCGAGACGGGCGTTCTGGTCGCCCCGGGCGCGCCGGACGAGCTTGCTGGGGCGCTGGCGCAACTTATTGGGGCTCCGGACACCCGTCACCGTCTCGGCCTGGCGGCGGCCAAGCGTGTTCGGAGCGACTTTTCGACCGATCCAGGGCTTGACCGGCTCGCGAGAAAATTTCGTAAGGTGCTTTGAAGCCAAGAGCCGGGAAATTCATGAAAATCGCTTTCACCGCTCCGATGAAACCGCTGGACCACCCGGTGCCTTCCGGCGACCGGACGATGGGACGGCTGATTGTGAAGGCTCTGGAAAGCCTTGGTCATCAGGTGACGATCGTCAGCACCTTCCGTGCCTGGCGCAAGGAAGGCAGCGATGCCGTTCAGTCCGCCGTTCGCCGCGACGCTCTTGCGGAAGCTGACCGGATTGCCGAAGACTGGGAGAAAACCGGCTACCGGCCGGACCTCTTCCTGACCTACCACCTTTATCACAAGGCGCCCGACTGGATCGGCCCGTCCCTGGCGGATCGGTTCGACCTGCCCTATGCCATCGTGGAAGCCAGCCGCGCGCCGAAACGGCGCACCGGCAACTGGGCCTTCGGCTTTGCCGCCGCGGATGCCGCGCTTCTGCGTGCCGATGCGGTTGCCGCGCTCCATCATGCGGATGCCGAGTGCCTTGCCGCGATCGTCCCGCACCAGCGCCTTTCCGTCCTGCTGCCGTTTCTGGATGCGGCGCCCTACCTGCAGGCATCCGGACAAGCCAAGCCGCTTGCCGCTCAGCCGTTGAAACTGCTCGCTGTCGGCATGATGCGCGAGGGCGACAAGCAGCGTTCCTATGAAGTGCTCGCCGAAGCGCTCGGCCATGTCCGCGACCTGCCCTGGCACCTGACCCTGATAGGCGACGGCCCGGTGCGCGATCATGTCCTCGGCCTTTTTCCGCCGGACCGGATCACCTGGCTCGGAGCGCTTGGCGGCGAAGACCTGCCGCAGCAATACGCCTGCCACGACCTCTTCGTCTGGCCCGCCATCCGCGAAGCCTTCGGTCTCGTGCTGCTGGAAGCCCAGGCGGCGGGCCTCGGGGTGGTTGCCGGCGACACGTTCGGCGTGCCTGACATCGTGCGTGACGGCGAAACAGGACTGCTGTCTCCGGAGGGCGATGCCGCAGCCCTTGCAGCAAACCTGCGGCGGGTGCTGCAGGAGCCGGCACTTGCGGACAGGATGGGTGTCGCCGCGCATCGGCACATCCTCGAGGTTCATACGCTGCCGGCAGGCGCCGCCAGGCTGGAGGCCCTCGCCGAGAAGACCATACGCAATCACCTGCGCCGTCGGGAGACGCAAGATACATGAGCTTCAGGGCCCTCATCCATGTGCAGCATCTGCTCGGCACCGGCCATGTGGTCCGGGCTGCAGCCATCGGCAAGGCGCTCGCGGCCGAAGGCGTGGACGTGACGCTTGCCAGCGGCAACCGCATTCCGCCAACGCTGGACACCGGACCGCTTCGGATCATCGAGCTTCCCGCCTGCAAGAGCCCGGATGCAGCCTTCAAGCGCCTTGTCACTTTGGACAATGAAGATGTTGACGAGACTTGGAAATCCGCCCGCGTTAAAGCATCGATTCAAGCGCTCGAAGCGGCTCACTGCGACCTTCTCCTGACAGAGACCTATCCTTTCGGCCGCCGGCAGCTTGACTTCGAGATGACGCCTCTGCTGGAGGCGGCCCGGCGCCGTTCCCGGCCGCCGCTGATCGCCACGTCCATCCGCGATATCCTAGTGCGCAAGAAGCAGCTCTGGAAAGAACGCTGGATGGCCGACCAGGCGCTGACATACTATGATCGGATCCTGATCCATTCCGACCCGAATTTCATTCAACTCGCCGACAGTTTCCCCTTTGCCGCAGAGGTCGATCATCTGGTGCGCTATACCGGTTATGTCGGCGGCGGCGAGCGGCCGCCGGCCGAGGGTTTCGACGGCGAGGACGAGGTGATCATCTCCTGCGGCGGCGGCGCTGTCGCCGAAAGCCTGCTCTCCGCCGCGCTTGAGGCGAGGCCGCTTTCCCGCCGGGCGGAGGATACGACCTGGCGCATCCTGATCGGTCACGACATTTCCGACGATGCCTTTGCCATCTACCGGAGCAGCGCCATTGACGGCGTTGTTGTGGAGCGCGCCCGGCGGGACTTCCCGGAGCTGTTGAAGCGCGCGCGTCTTTCCGTCAGCCAGGCGGGCTACAACACGGTACTCGATATCCTGGTCGCAAGCGTTCCGGCCGTCTTCGTGCCCTTTGCCCAGATCAACGAGACAGAGCAGACGCAGCGGGCGGAGGCGCTTGCCAAACACGGCCGCGCAATCGTCACGCCGGAGGAGAACCTGACTCCGGAGCGCCTTGCCGGCGCAATCGACGACGCCCTCGCCCTGCCCCGCAACCGGCATTCGGTCCGCCTCGGCGGCGCGGAGGACAGCGCCCGTATCCTGCTTCAGGACTTGAAGGAGCGGCAGTCGTGACGTCCGACCTGCAGCACTTTCGCCGGGAACTGACCGGGCATTTCGACTGGTTCGCGGAGCGCGGCCGCAAGGTGCGTTTCTGGTGGCGGGATGACGATGCCATCGAGCCGACACCGGCGCTCGAGCGCATGCTGGAACTCGCCAACCGTCACGATGTGGATCTTGCCCTGGCCGTCATCCCGAAGGATGCGACGGAGGCGCTGGCAGAGCGGCTGAAAGAAGAGCCGCATGCGCTTGTCCTGCAGCATGGCTGGCAGCACAGGAATTTCCAGCGCAAGGATCTCGGCGAAAAGGCCGCGGAGCTCGGCTCGCGCCGAGATCCGGACGCGTTGATGGCAGAGCTGACGGAGGGCAGGAACCGCTTACAGTCGCTTTTCGGCGATAAATTCCTTCCGGCGATGGTGCCGCCCTGGAACCGCATCGCCCCAGGCATCTCACGCCGCCTGCCCGGCATCGGACTTTCCGGTCTTTCCACCTTCACCTGGCACAACTTTCCGCGCGCCCATCAGGTCCAGTCCCATGTCGATATCCTGAAGTGGAAGAAATCTGTCCGCTTCATCGGCTGGCGCAGCGCGCACCTGCGCTTCGATCTGCAGCTCACTAGACGGCGCAACACCGGCCGGGAACCCCTCGGCCTGTTGACCCATCATCTTGTGCATGACGAGGCGAGTTTCGAGTTTCTGGAGGTGTTCCTGGAGATCGCGGCGCATCATGAGGGCGCGGAATGGCCGAGCGTGCGAAGGCTGTTCGAGGAACCGGCATGAAGGACACGCTCTACCTGCTTGCCCCCGGCTTTCGCGACCCCGCCTATCCGGACAAGACCTTCTACTGCTGGCACTGCGCGCTGATGGAAGGCGTGCTGTCGTCGTTCCCGGACCTTGCATCGAAACTCGATGTCCGCCGCATTGCCTGGGCACGTCCGCGGCAGGAGGTCGTCGAGCTTCTGGGGGAAGAAAACCAGAGCCTGCCGGTGCTGGTTCTGGCCGAGGGCGGTTTCATCAACGACAAGGATGACATACTGACGGCTCTCACCGAACGTCACGGCTTTCCGCATCCACATCCTTGAGGGTGTGTCAGGACTGCTCCAACGGTGTAGTTGGCTTTCCCGCCAGCGTTACTCCGCCGCCTCGACCGTATCCGGCCGCAGCATGTCGCCGTATTGCCGGCGCAGCAGCGCCAGTTTCGGATCGATATAGGTCTTGCAGAAGGGGCGTTCGGGGCCGCTGGCGTAATAGTTCCGGAAGCGTTCGTCGGAAGACCGGAAGGCTGCCAGCGTCAGCACGCTGGTGATAAGCGGTTCGTCAAAGCCGTGCTGCAGCTGGCGCAGGATCCGGCCGACCTTCACGCCCGTACCGGCATCATAGACATAGACGGCACTGCGGTACTTGCCGCGCATCTTGTGGCGGGAGGTGCTGGAATGGGTCCTGAGGTGGATCTCGATGAGGGCTTCCAGCGGCAGCGCATCCGGATCGAAGGTCACAAGAACCGCCTCCGACCATGCGTCTTCGGGCGGATCGGAGCGTATGAAGCCCTGGTCCACCTTCGATATGCCCGCAATTGCCTGAAAGACGGCTTCCGTGCACCAGTGGCACCCGCCGCCCAGCCCGATCTTCACCCCGGCCTCCAACATCGTTCAAAGAGCTCCCAGTGTGCCGCCGCCTGCCGTGAAAGAAAAACGGCTTGGCGGAGATTCCCCCAGAGGAGAATCCCGTGCAACATGCAAGGGCGTCAGAGTGCCAGCAGTGAAGGCCCAATGAAGACGATGGACTGAGGGCATGTGAGGTGGCGATTTCGGCTGAAACCGCCACTCACCTCTCCATCGTCATCCCGGACGCAGCGAAGCGGAGATCCGGGACCGGGGCGCCACTGTCGTTCGAGGAAATGGTTCACGAACCAATAGCTCTTCGGCTCCCGATCCCGGCTCGCGCTGCGATTGGCCGGGAAGACGATAGAGTGGAAGGAGGCGGCAGCCCCCTCCCCGGCGCTACGCCGGCTTTGTCTCATAGCCTTCCGGACCGGCGTCAAAATCGATGGCGGCCTTGAGGATGGTCGTGTCTCCGATCTGGTGGGCGAGGATGAGGATCAGCCGCGCATTCATGCGGTTTGCCTCCTCGCCGCTCATGCAGCGCTGGTTCGACACCAGGTGTTCACAAAAGCCCTCCGGATCGGGCAGATTGCGGGTCAGGTCGAGATGCATGGGCGTTACGTGCCTCCCACCCAAACCCCGTGTTTGAATTGACAGGCTGCGGACCTCGATTTCATATGAGACCCAGCCAGCAAGGAGCCTGTCCATGTCCGATCACGACCGCGATCATGTGCACGATCACGACCATTCGGAACTCAGCGAGATCGAATTGCGAGTCCGCGCCCTGGAAACGCTGCTCACCGAGAAGGGCTATATCGACCCGCCGGCACTCGACGCCCTGATCGAGACCTATGAAACGAAGATCGGGCCGAAGAACGGCGCCAGGGTCGTGGCGAAAGCCTGGGCCGATCCGGACTATCGCGCACGGCTACTGGAAGATGCGACGGCGGCGATTGCCGAACTCGGGTTCACCGGCCGCCAGGGCGAGCACATGGTGGCGGTCGAGAACACGCAGACCACGCACAACATGGTCGTCTGCACGCTTTGCTCCTGCTATCCGTGGACGGTGCTCGGCCTGCCGCCGGTCTGGTACAAATCTGCCCCCTACCGCTCCCGCGCTGTACGCGACCCGCGCGGCGTCCTGGCCGAATTCGGCCTGAAACTGCCGGAGGAAACCGAGATCCGGGTCTGGGATTCGACAGCGGAAGTCCGCTACCTGGTGATCCCCCGGCGACCCGAGGGGACAGAGGGCTGGAGCGAGGAGCGACTTTCAGGACTCGTCAGCCGCAACAGCATGATCGGCACCGGCCTTGCGCATGATCCTGGAACCCGGGAGGACGCGGCATGAACGGTGCGCAGGATCTCGGCGGCCAGATGGGTTTCGGCCCGATCGAGCTGGAGGAAAACGAGCCGAACTTCCACGCCAATTGGGAAGAGCGCGCATTTGCCGTGACACTCGCCATGGGCGCGACCGGTTCCTGGACACTGGACGCCTCCCGCTTTGCGCGGGAAAGCCTGCCGCCGGCCACCTATCTTTCCTCCTCCTATTACGAGATCTGGACGAGAGGGCTGGAAAAGCTGCTTGTTGCCAATGGTCTCGCGACCGATGAGGAGCTCAGGCAGGGCCGCATACTTCAACCGGCGCGGCCGGTCAGGCGGGTTCTCACGGCAGACGCCGTTGCCGGAACGCTCGCCAAGGGCGCACCGGTCGAGCGGGAAGCGCATCAAGCGGCGCGCTTCCGGGTTGGCGACAAGGTTCGCAGCAAGCGCATCCATCCCGAGCATCACACCCGCCTGCCTCGCTACGCCCGCGATGTGCCCGGCACCATCGAAGCGGTCCACGGCGTCCATGTCTTTCCGGACACGAATGCGCATGGGAAAGGCGAACAGCCGGCGTGGCTCTATGGCGTTCTCTTCAAAGGCACGGATATCTGGGGACCGGACAGCGATCCGAAGCTTTCCTTGCGCATCGATCTCTGGGAGCCCTATCTTGACCTTGCTTGACAAGATCCGCGAGACGCCCCGCCTGCCCCTGGATGAGGACGGCGGCCCGGTTTTCCGCGAGCCATGGGAAGCAAGGGTCTTCGCCATGACACTGCAGGCCTTTGAGGCCGGCGTCTTTTCGTGGGACGAATGGGCCGAGGCACTTGGGGCACAGCTTGCCAGGGATGGTGATGGCAGCAGCGGCACTGAAGCCTATTACGACCGCTGGCTGGAGGCCTTCGAAGCGCTGCTGACAGCAAAAGGTGTCGCCGGCACCGGCCAGCTCGCCGGGCTGAAAGCGGCCTGGGATGCGGCGGCAAAGGCAACCCCGCACGGCCAGCCGGTCCTGCTGCGTCAGAGCTGACGATCGTGGTGTTGTCGGTCTAGCAGTGCCGCAGCGTCACCGAAACCACATCCTGAGAAAGGCCGGAGGCCTGTCTCGAAGGATGCGCAGCGAACTCCAGAACAAGCGGCCCATCCTTCGAGACAGCGCTTCGCGCTTCCTCAGGACGAGGTATTTTGGTGGGGTCAACCCCTTACTTCACCGGCTTCACCAGCCGCATCCGCCAGGTGACGCTCTTCTTGTCGGAGACAAGACGGTAGTCGTCGAGGACGTTCCACTTGCTCTCGTCGTCGGTCGCTTCCCAGAGCCTGTTGATCAACTTATTGGCACCCGATTCCGGCCGTTTCGGTGAGTACATGGAAAGGGCGATGACGCCGTTTTCCTTCAGGAACGGCACATAGCGGGCGACGAGCGCCGCCGGGTCATCGGCGAAATGCAGCACCTCGTTGAAGACGATGGCGGAGAATGTCTCGCCGTCCTGCGGCTCGAAGGTGTGCATGTCGGAGGCCCGGAGGCTGGCAATGGCAGGGTCGACATTGGCGATCTGGAGCGAGGCCGGGGAAAGGTCGATACCGACATAGCGCTTGATGCCCATGGGCTGCAGGCGCTCGTAGAGCAGGCCTTCGCCGCAGCCGATGTCCAGCACCTCATCCATGGCGTTCGTCAGGTTCAGCCACATGCCGATAATGCCGTAGCGGCCGCTTTCGGGAAGCGAGCGCAGGAAGGCCCAGCGGCCGGCTTCGTATTCCTCGTCCCAGCCCGCGGCGGTGGTGGCGTTTTTCGACATTGTGACTTTCCAGACTAAATGACGGGCCGTCACGGCCCGCCGGGTTCTCAAAATTGCAGATGCATCACTTATAGGGATCTGCCGCGTCGCGCAAACCGTCGCCGAGGAAATTGAACGCCAGCACCACGATGATGATCGGGATGACCGGCGCCATCAGCCAGGGATAGACGGTAACGACCGAAATGTTCTGCGCCTCGTTCAGGAGAACGCCCCAGGAAACAGCCGGGCGGCGCAGGCCTAGATTGAGGTAGGAGAGCGCAGTTTCGCCCAGGATCATCGACGGGATCGACAGGGTCGCCGACGCGATGATGTGGCTGGTGAAGCCCGGCAGCAGGTGCCGGGTGATCACACGGCCGGGCCTGGCGCCCATGAGCACCGCGGCCTTGGCATATTCCTCCTCGCGCAGGGACAGAAGCTTGGAGCGCACCGCCCGGGCAAGGCCCGGCCAGTCGAGCAGGCCGAGGATGACGGTGAGGCCAAGATAGATCCAGACCGGGCTCCAGGTCACCGGCAGGGCGGCGGAAAGCGCCATCCAAAGGGGCAATTCCGGCAGCGAGCGAATGATCTCGATCGCGCGCTGGATGATGCTGTCGAGCCAGCCGCCGAAATAACCGGCAATGCCGCCGAAGAAGAGACCGAGCACGATGGAAATGGCGACACCGATCAGACCGACGGTGAGCGACAGGCGGGCGCCGTAGACAAGGCCGGAGAACTGGTCGCGGCCGAGCCGGTCCGTGCCGAGCAGGAACAGGGTCCCGCCTTCCGCAGGGCAGACCAGATGGAAGATGGCGTCCCACTGTCCCCAGAACTTGTATTTCGGGCCGCTGCAGAAGAAGCGCAGCTTCTGAACCTGCGTCGGATCGTCCTTGAACACCCATTGCAGGGTGTCCATGTCGATTTCCGATGTCATGCCATAGACGAAGGGGCCGACGAATTCGCCGTCATGGAAGAGATGGATCGGCTGCGGCGGCGCATAGAGGTGCAGGCTGTCGCGGGTGTTGGCGCCGTAGGGTGCGATCACTTCGGCAAAGGGTACGCAGAGATAGAACAGGATCAGGACGACACCCGACCAGACGGCGACCTTGTGGCGCTTGAACTTCCACCACATGATCTGCCACTGGGAGGCCTGATAGAACCGTTCCTGTTCCGCCGTCATCTCCTCGGTGACGGCCGGATTGAACGGCGTCGGGTCGACATAATGCTCGACTTCGCGCACGGGCGTGTTCTTCACGTCCATGGTCATGACGACGCCCTCCCGCCAAGCCTGATTCGCGGATCGAGGACAGCCAGCAACAGGTCGGAAATCAGCATGCCGATCAGCGTCAGGACGGCAACGAAGAGCAGGATGAAGCCGGAGAGGAACTGGTCCTGGGATTGCAGCGCCGACACCAGCACCGGACCGACTGTCGGCAGGCTCATCACCACGGAGACGATTACCGAGCCGGAAACAAGCGACGGGATCAGGTTGCCGATATCGGCGATGAACGGGTTGATGGCCATGCGCAGCGGGTACTTCACCAGAAGCTGGCCCTCCTTCAGACCCTTGGCGCGGCCGGTGGTGACATATTGCTTGTGCAATTCGTCCAGGAGGTTCGCGCGCAGGCGCCGGATCATCCCCGCCGTGCCGGAGGTTCCGATGACGATGGTCGGCACGATCAGATGGGCCAGGACCGACATCATCTTGTCGAAGCTCCAGGGCTGGTCGATATATTGCGGGTCCATCAGACCGCCGACCGAGAGGCCGAACCAGCGGTTGAAGAAGTAGAGCAGGATCAGCGCGAGCAGGAAGTTCGGTGTCGCAAGGCCGATATAGCCGAGGAAGGTGAAGCCGTAGTCACCCCAGGAGTACTGCCGCGTGGCGGAAAAGATGCCGATCGGAAACGACACGACATAGACGAAGAGAATGGTCGCGAAGTTGAGGACCACCGTCAGCGGCAACGTCGGCCCGATCACCTGCTCCACCGGCTTGTCGAATTCGAAGGACCAGCCCCAGTTGCCCTGGATCAAGCCGTCGAAGCCGTGCGGCCCCGGCCACAGGCCGACCCAGATCAGGTAACGTTCGAAAAACGGCTTGTCGAGCGAGAATTCCTCGCGCAGGAACTCGAGCTTTGCGATGGAGGAGCTCTCGCCGGAAGATTTCAACGCGGCAATCTGGTTGGAAATATAGTCACCGGAAGGAAGCTCGATGATGAAGAAAGTCAGTAGGCTGATCACCAGCAGCGTGGGCACCATCATCAATATGCGTCGAATAACGTAACTAAGCACCTAATCTCCCCTCGGCCCGGTACTTCGTGCGATGCGGATCATTGGCAAAACCCCTGAACACCTTGCACTAAAGAGCGCTTTCCATATCGATCATATGACGATTTGCAAACAAGTGTCAGTCCCTGTGCACGCACGGTCCATGAAGACCGATCAGCCGCTTTGCGCCATGCACCTGCTGGGCTGCAACAACAGGCCGGCCCGGTTGGAACCCAGTTCCGCCGGACCGGCCTGCCGTCAACAATCGCCTAGTTGGTTCTGTAGAATTCATCCATGCGGTGAATGCCGAACTGGGCGCCCGGATCGAAGCCATAGATGCCTTCGAGCGGCACGTTTTCCAGCCCCTTGACCACGACCGGCTGGCGCACGCCGGAGACAAGACCGATATGAATGGTCTCCTCGGCATGGATCTGGAGTATTTCCTCCCAGATCTTCGTGCGTTCTTCCTCCGTCCTTGAGCCCAGCCAGGCGTTATAGAGTTCCATCAGGCGGATGGCCGGCGCCCAGTCGGGCTTCTCGCCGCCCTCGCCGCCGGTCTCGTAGTAGTCGCCCCACTTGTTCCAGGAAAAGGCGTCGCCGCGCACCGGCGCATAGTCTTCCGGCGGCATTTCGGAGGTCGGGATACCGTTCTCGAAGCCCCACCAGACGGACATCACGAGATCGCCGGTGATGGCGCGCTCGCGCATGTTGTCGCGCTGGCTAGGCTTGGCGAAGAGGGCGACACCGATCTCCTTCCACGTTTCCTTCACCAGTTCCAGGGCATCGTCGTGAACCTGCTCCTCACCGGCGGTTTCGACAATGATCTCCAGCGGCCGGCCGTCCGGCATCAGGCGGATGCCTTCGCTGTTACGTTCGGTCAGGCCGATCTCGTCGAGAAGTGCGTTGGCCTTCTCCGGATCGTACTCGGCCCATTTGGTCGTGAATTCCGGCTTGTAAAGCGGGCTGGAAGCCAGAACCGTATCGTTGCCCGGCGTGCCGAGGCCGAAGAACAGCACCCGGTTGATGAGCGTGCGGTCAATGCCGAGCGACAGGGCGTGGCGGAAACGCGTATCACGCAGAAGTTCGCGCCAGACCGGGTCTTTTACCGTCAGGTTGGGCAGGATCGAGATTTCCGATCCCTTGGTGTTGGACCAGAGCGCGGTGACGTAGCCGTTGTCCTGTTCACCCTTCTTCAGAACGGTAATGTCGGCGAAGGAAAGGTTGCGGGCCTGCAGATGGGATTCGCCCGCCTGGGTCTTGGCCGGGATCAACTTGCCGTCGGCAACGGTCATGACGACATTATTGATGTAGGGCAGCTGTTGTCCGGTGCTGTCGACGCGATGGTAAAAGGGATTGCGCTCCAGGACGAAACGCAGGTCGCTGTCGTCCTTCTTGCGCAGCCAGGGCTGCAGCGACGGCAGGTCGACGTTCTGGGCGTCGTACATGTCGTCCTTCTTGTTATGCAGCGGCGCCCAGTTGCGCGCCTTCACCTTTTCCGCTTCCTTGGCAATGAAATCCGGGTCGCCGTATTTCTCGTGGAACTGCTTCAGGTAATGGGCCGGCCGGTAGATGAAGGGCGGCCGGGCCTTGGCAAGTTCCGGCAGGAACAGCGGGTTGGGCGTATCCCAGGTGAAGCGAACCGTCGTTTCGTCCAGGACCTCGAATTTTGGCCCCTTGCCGCTCGACAGGAGGAAGGGAGGCAGGCCGGCCGGGGTCAGGCTTTCATTGCTGACGACGTCCTCGAAATAATAGCGGATATCCTCGGCACCAAAGGGATGGCCGTCCGACCATTTGTGCCCCTCGCGTGTGTGCAGGGTAAAGATGCGGCCGTCTTCCACCTCGACATCTGCAAGGATGTCCGGCACGAGTTCAAGCTTTTCGTTGTAACCGACGAGGCGCGCGTAGCCCCACACATTGATCAGACGCACGTCCTTCGCCCGTCCGATGAGCGTGTCGATGGTACCGCCGTGCTTGCCGGTACTCCGGCCCTTGGCCTCCAAGTCGACGACAAGCGGCTCTTGCGGCACGCGCTCGGCAACCGGCGGCAGTGACGGGTCGAGGCCGGGCGTTTCCTTCAGCTCGAGCGCGGCCGCCTGGCCCGCGATCAAGGCTGCTGTCAGGAACAGGCCGGCCCGCAAGGATTTCAGAAGTTTCATGCTGCAGTCCCCTCTAGCGCCCCGGCATTCTTCAGGCCGGGTGCGCAGACAAAGTGATCCGGCTCCATTTCCACCAGCGACGGTTCGACGCCGTCTGGAAGGCGGAAGGGGTCCGGCCAGAGTTGCGGCTCCGATGCCCGGTTGGCATCGAGGGCGGCAAAATCGAGTGGCGCCGACAGGTCCGGTTCGGGAACCGCGGACAAGAGCGCCTTCGTATAAGGATGAAGCGGATTGCTCGTGACCGTTCGCGTCTCGCCAAGCTCCACGAGCCGTCCGCGGCACATGACCGCGATCCGGTCGGCGACGTAGTCCACCACGGCCAGGTTATGGCTGACAAACAGATAGGTCAGATTGAGGTCCCGCTTCAGGTCCTGAAGCAGGTTCAGGATCTGCGCCTGGACCGAGACGTCCAGTGCCGAAGTCGGTTCGTCGCACAGGAGGAATTCCGGATTGAGCGCAAGCGCCCTGGCAATGCCGATGCGCTGGCGCTGGCCGCCGGAGAAGGAATGCGGGTACCGGCGCAGGAAGCGAGGATCGAGCCCGACCAGCGTCATCAGGTTGCGCGCCCGCTCCGCGCGCTCCTGCGGCGTGCCGATGCCGTGGACTTCCAGCGGCTCCATCAGCGTGTCGTTGATGGTCATTCGCGGGTTGAGCGATGAGAACGGGTCCTGGAAAATAAGCTGGACCCGGCGGCGATAGTCCATCAGGTCCGCGCCTTTCAGCGCCGCGATGTCCTCAAGTCCCTTGCCGCGATTATAGAGGACCTTGCCGCCCTCCACACCGATCGCCCGCAGGATCGCCTTTGCCGCGGTGGTCTTGCCCGAACCCGATTCGCCGACAAGCCCGAGGCATTCGCCGCGGCGGATGGTGAGGTTGATGTCGTCCAGCGCGGTCATCGTCCTGACCCTGGTGCCAAGGAACGAACCTTTGCGCAGCGTAAAGCGCTTGGTGACGTCGCGCATCTCGACCAGGGGCTCGCCCGGTTCGACGTCGCACTTGGGCCGGTTCGATGTCAGATCCTCAGAGCGCACCTTGATCGGACGAATGGGTACCAGCCGCTCGTTCCTGTCCATGTGGAAGCTCGGCACCGCGTTGAGCAACGCCTTCAGATAGTCGTGCCGCGGGTCTGAGAAGAGCTGCTCGGCCGTGCCCTTTTCCATGATCCGCCCATGATAGATCACTGCGATCTCGTCGGCCATGTTGGCGACCACGCCAAAATCGTGGGTGATCATCAGGACCGACATGTTCAGCTCGGCCTGAACCTCCCGTATCAGCTTCAGGATTTCCGCCTGGATGGTAACGTCAAGCGCCGTCGTCGGCTCGTCGGCAATCAGCAGCGCCGGTCGGCAGATCATCGCCATGGCGATCATGGCACGCTGGCGAAGGCCGCCGGAAAGCTCGAACGGATAGGCGTCGAGCGCCCGTTCGGGATCGGGAAAGTGTACCAGGCTCAGCATCGTGCGGGTCAGTTCACGGGCTTCCGCCGAAGAGACGTCGCGATGCAGCAGGGCCGCCTCGCCGATCTGGTCGCCGATCGTGTGCAGCGGCGACAGGGAAGTCATGGGTTCCTGGAAGATGATGGCGACGCGGTTGCCGCGCAGATGGCGCATTCGCGGCCCCTTGCGCTCCAGCGTCGCGATATCGACCGGCGGCTCGGCTCCCGTCGGATCAGCCAGGATCACCTTGCCGGAGGTGATCTGCGCGGCCTGGGGCAACAGCCCCATGATGGTCTGGGAGATGACGGTCTTGCCCGATCCGGATTCGCCCACCAGCGCAACCGTACGGTTTTCGGGAACGACGAAAGTCACGTCATCCACCGCCCGCGTCAGGCCCTCCGCCGTATTAAAATCGACCGTCAGTCCCTCGACCGAGAGAACATTCACCGCAAGCTTCCTTCCAGGCAAGGATTGTCCGAGCGAGGCTTACTAAGCCCTCATTGCATTTGAAAGACAATCAAATTCGCCGGTGGAAGGCAATGGAGGAATCCGAGGTGCCCGACCGGCATCCGTATCAACACCTGCAGGACCGTACCATGGCGGAAGTAACCTGCAAAAGGCAGCTGTCCTGGCTCACTCGGCCGCGGTGACGGGACGTTCGTCGGACGCGGCTTCCCTGTCCGGTGCCGGATGCGGATCAAGCCGGTAGACCTCCATCAACCCGCTGCGGCCGCGAAGATGATGCGCGCCGACCGGCCGCTGGTGCCGTTCGCCGGGCAGGCGGGCGATGGTGTCCGCGCTTGCAAGGATCGTCACTTCGGACGTATCGGGCACTTCCTTGCCGAGGGTCTGCAGTCGTTCGGCAGCGTTCACGGTGTCGCCGACAACGGTATAGTTCCACCGGTCCAGCGCGCCGACATTGCCGACAACAGCCAGGCCGCTGTGGATGCCGATACGCAGTTTCATCTGCGGCCTGCCTGCCGTCTTTGCCCTGAGATTTGCTTCGTGCAGCGCGGCGGCGATGCGACGCGCGGTCCTGACGGCTGCCTCCGCATGGTCCGGCCGCGCATCAGGTGCCCCCCAGAAGGCCAGCATGCCGTCGCCCAGAAACTTGTCGACCGTGCCGCCCTCGCTTTCCACCGCCTCAACCAGAATGGCGAAGTGATCGTTCAGCAGCCCGGCAGTCTCTTCCGCGCTCATATGCTCGGACAACGCCGTGAAGCCGACAATGTCGGAAAAGAGAATGGTCAGGTCGGCCTTCCGTGCTTCCGCCGCCTTCCCCCCGCCGAGGCGCATCAGCTTGATGAAGAGCGAACGCGGCACATAGGTGTTCATGGCCTTGAGGCCTTCCACCATGGAATTGAAGGCAAGCGCCACCTGATCGATCTCGGCGACCCTGCTGCGCGGCAGCGGCTCGACCTCGTGAAGCGACAATGTGCCGACCCGCCTCGACTGCACCGCAAGATATCGCAGCGGCCGGGCGACCCGCCGCCCCATCCAGAAGGCGATCAGCACCGAGACAACCAGCGCGCCGAAGCCGACGAACATGGACCCTGCCAGACGCCGGACTTCCCTGGACACAGTCGCGCTCTGATAATACTGCCCGACCGTCCAGGGCATGTCGCTGAAGCCGTCAAGCTGCGCCTTCATGAGAATGTATTCTTCTCCCTCCGCATCGACAAAGGAGACGTCGATGCCGAGGTCGGCTGCTTTCTTGAATTCCTCCAGCTTTTCCTCATTGGCCATGGCCGCCAGCACCGGGTCGCCGACCGCCGCCCAGGAAGACGGCAGCTTGTCGCTTATGCTTCCTCCGGTCTGGAGCCTCTCCGCATCCGAATGCAGGATCACCTGGTCGCCGTCGGCAATGATGAAAACCGTGTTGTCCGCCCCCTCGTCCTGCGACCTCACGATCTGTCCGAGCTCTTCCATCGAAGTCGCGGCCGTCAGCGTTCCGGTGACGACGCTGTCGCGGACAATCGGCACGGAGACGTTGGCGAAAAGGCCGACCTCATGGCGCACAAGCGCGCCCCAGGTGGGCGGGCTGTCTGCGGCAAGCACCGGCAGCTCCTGTACGTCCATGCCCGGCGGAGGCGCATCTGTTTCAATTCGCCACAACTTGCCGCCCGGTGCACGATAGATCCCGATCCGGCGCCTGTCCGGAGCAGTGACCGCCAGCGTGGTGATGTCGTGGTTGGATTTCAGGGCAATCGACAGATCCTCGAGGGTTCTTTCGGGATTGTCGAAACCGATCGTGCCGTCATCGAAAAAGGGCTTCAGCCCGACGATGGCGTTCTCGACGGACGTAAAATGCGTGCGCAGCTGCGTTTCCAGCGACTGCGTGCTCAGGATCGTCTTGTCGTTGAGCAGAGAAAACGTGTTGCGGAAATTGGCGGACACCGACAGCCCGAGCACGAGGCCAATGGCAATTGCAACAAACGCACCGAAGCCCAGCCCGACAATCGTCGTCAGGGGCAGCATGATGCGCCGGCCGGTGCGTTTCTTCTCTTTCATCGGGCAGCGCCCCTTGTTGCGTCCAGGAAGCTTACCTGCACGAAGGTTGGCGTCAAATTAAGGCAGCTTTCCGATTTTCCACCACCGGACACAGCCGGAACCCATTTCAGGCGAATGTGTCCGCGAATTGCCGAAGCGCCAGTTCCTGCAGCAGTATGATCGTCTTGGCGTCGGAGATCTCGCCGGACCGGATCATCCCGAGAGCCTTTTTCAGCGGCACATGCAGCACCTCGATGTCCTCGCCTTCGTGTTCCGCGCCACCGCCTTCACCGATCTGGTCCCTCGGATGATACGTGCCGGAGAAGAATGCCAGGTATTCGGTAACCGAGCCCGGGCTCATTGTAACATCGAAGAGATGTTTGAGTTCGGATACCTGAAATCCGGTTTCCTCGACCAGTTCCGCGCGCATGCGCTCTTCAGGATGGGCGCCTTCCAGCAAACCGGCAGGCGCCTCGATCAATAGCGGCTCCTTGCCGCTGAACCAGACAGGCAGCCGGAATTGGCGCGTCAGCAGGACCCGATCCGTCTCGGGGTCGTGCAGCAGGCAGGCTGCGCCGTGACCGCGGTCGTAGACCTCACGCGTCTGCTCCTGCCATGAGCCGTCCCGCCGCCGGTACCGGATGCGGTGCCGTGTCAGTTTGCCCCAGCCATCCGAAAGGACCGTGCTTTCGAGAATTCTCAGGTAATCCGGTTCGCTCATGGCGAATGTCCTGGTTCAGCCTTTCAGGCCGGGCGCATAGCCGAGTTCTGACAGGATTTCAGCAGTGTGTTCCCCCAGAGCGGGCGCTGCACTGTCGAGCACGAGTTCGCCTTTGCGGAAGCGGATGGGCGTGCGAACGGAGGAGACCGTGCCTCCCGCAACGCCGCTCGCCGGCAGCTCGACCTTCAGGCCCCGGTGCTGCACCTGCGTGTCCTGGAAGACCTCCTCCACCGAGTTGATCGGCCCGGCCGGCACGCCTTCTCCTTCCAGCGCGGCAAGGAGGTCGTCGCGGGCGCGTGTCGCCGTTTCGGCCGCCAGGATCGGCACCAGGTCCGAGCGCGCCGACACCCGGGCGGCATTGGTGGCATAACGCGGTTCATCCGCCAGATGCGGCAGGCCGAGCACGGCGCATAGGCGGCGGAACTGGCCGTCATTGCCGACGGCGATGATGAGGTGCCCATCTTTTGCCGGGAAAACCTGATAGGGAACGATGTTAGGATGGGCGTTGCCGAGGCGTTTGGGGGCCTTGCCGGAGACGAAATAATTCAGCGCCTGGTTTGCGAGCACGCTGACCTGCGCATCCAGCAGCGCCATGTCGACCCAGTCGCCCTCGCCGGTTTCGTCCCTCCGGCGCAACGCAGCAAGCACGCCGATCACGCCGTAAAGCCCGGTGAAGATATCGGCGAAGGCAACACCGATCTTCTGCGGCGCTCCGTCCGGCTCGCCGGTCAGGTCCATGATGCCGCCCATGCCCTGGATCATGAAGTCGTAGCCGGCCCTGTGCGCATAGGGGCCGTCCTGGCCGAAGCCGGTGATCGAACAATAGATCAGTTTCGGATTCACTTGGCTAAGGCTGTCGTAATCGAGGCCATACTTGGCCAGGCCGCCGACCTTGAAGTTCTCGATCAGGACGTCGGCTTCCGCGACGAGCCTGCGGACAACGCCCTGCCCCTCTTCGGTTCGAAAGTCCGCCGTGATCGACCGCTTGCCGCGATTGCAGGCGTGAAAGTAGGCAGCGTCCCGGTCGTGGCCGTCATCATCCTTGACGAAAGGCGGCCCCCAGCCGCGCGTGTCGTCGCCCTCCGGGCTCTCGACCTTGATGACGTCCGCGCCGAGATCGGCCAGGGTCTGCCCAGTCCAGGGCCCGGCCAGAATGCGGGCGAGTTCGACGACTTTGATGCCTTTGAGCGGCGCGGTCATGGGAAGTGGTCCTGAAGAGGGAGAGCGGATGGGCGGTTGCGATCAGGCTTCGGCGGTCTTGCGGTAGATGTGATAGCGGCCGGGATGAATGCCGGCCGGCTTTTCAAAGGTCTCGAAATTCGGCAGCTCAAGTTCGAGCGCGCACAGGACGAAACCGCCGACAGCCATATGCTTGTCAAGCGACGGCGCGAGCCAGGAGGCGATCGCCAGATCGTTGGTGGGGTCCGCCGAACCGATGTCGACATGGGCAAAGGACGCCTTGGCCTTGATGCGCGGACCGCAGAAGACGAGCGTGTCGCGGATTTCTCCGAGAATCATATGCTCGGCATCCGGCGCGCTGCTCGGATGACAGCTCATCACATAGTCGAACACGAAGATTTCCTTGTTCGGGAAAATCTCGCGCAGGTGGTCGTAGGTCCTGCCGTTGCCGAGGCCGAGTTCAAGCACCGGCCCCTCGACTTCATTGACCCGGTCGACCAGGTATTCCAAAAGTATTTTCTGTGAAGTCATGCGGCGGATAAAACTGTCCAGACGGCTCATAAAAAGGTCCCTGCATCTAACGAGGCTTCTGACATAGACAATGCCCCGCCCTTCGTCAAAACCCCTCCTTTCGATTGAAAGCTCATCCCAGGGCGTCAGAATGGACAATTGCGGCTTGCACGGTTCAGGAATACGCACATCTCTATCAGCATCACTAGGGTAAACCTGTAAAAAATCACACCGCTTGTTTGCGAGTCGGCTGGACTTGCGAGTTTCGTTCAACAATGATGTCAGCATTAATACGGCTGGCTTGGGTAAACATAAGAATGCGGTCTCTGTCCCTAAGATTCGTATTGATCACTATTGCCGTATTGGTTGCAACACCAGTTGCAATATTTCTCGTCGTACTGATTAACCAGCTCAACAAGAGCGACCTCGCAGCATTGGAACGTCAGACATTACGTGAAGTCACTTCCGTTTCTTCCAGCGTCGCCTTGATAATCAACGACATGATATCGACACTGGACCTTGTTGCCTCTGCGCCTGATCTGGTGACCGGAGAACTTGAGGAGCTTCACTACAGGACCAGCCTCATTTTGGCCGGTTCCGGCAAATTCGTCATCGTGGTCGATGAAGACGGTCGGCAATTGCTGAACACGAGGGTTCCCTTCGAAGAAGCAAGCGGAACGACCTCCGATATGGATTCCTTCAAGACAGCGCTCGAAACAGGAAACACGATCGTATCGGACGTGTTTTTTGGAAAGACAAGCGAGAAATACGTTTTCAACGTCGTCAAGCCGATTGCTGCATTGGAAGGGACTGATGTCCGGGGGCTCATCATAACCAGGGACGCCAGCGAGATCGAGGAAGCCCTGGGTCCGCTCGATCTCCCTGAAGGCTGGAGTGTTGCGATCGCAGACCGGCAAGGTGCGATCGTCGCGGCAAGGGGGAATGAGGATCTTGTCCCCGGCTCTCTGCTGAATATCATTCCGACCCTGCCGATCGAGGGGACAAGCGGCCTTCATCGAGACGAGGCTACTGGCCAATTATCCGGATACTCACGGGTCCCCTCCAGCGGATGGACCGTGTTCAAGTGGGGTCCGGTCCAGTCGGCACGACCTTCGCTTTTGCAAAACTGGCTTTTCCTTCTGACAACCGGAGCGGTACTGCTCGCCATCCTTGTCGCCGTTTCCCTGTTCGCGGCGGAGGCGCTGAGTTCGGCCATCTCCAAACTTGCGAACATGGCCGAACATGTCGGAAACGGCGAAGTCGTTTCCCCTTCCAGATCGCCCATCCGCGAAATCGACGCGGTCGCAATTGCTCTTTCGAACGCGTCTTTCGAACGCAGCGAAGCCGAGCAGAGAACCAACGTCGTCATGGGCGAGCTCGCTCACCGAACGAAAAACCTGATGGCCGTCCTCCTGTCGATGATCCGGCAGACTGCGCGGCATCAGACCGATACCGAGACGATGGCCACCGTGCTTGGCAACAGGGTCATGGCACTTGGCGCCTCTCTCGACCTGCTGACGCGCAATGCCGTCGGCAAGGCTTCCTTGCGCGAACTGGTGTCCCGGCAGCTCGAAACGTTTTCGGCCGGTCTCGGCAATGTTTCGATCGAGGGGGAGCCGATTGAAATATCGGGAGATTTCGCCCAGCATCTGGGCATGGCCCTTCATGAAATGGGGACCAACGCAACGAAGTACGGCGCGCTTTCACAGCGAGGCGGCAAGGTCGTGATCTCGTGGAAAATCGAGAACTGTGACGATCAGGAGCGGGCGAATCTGTCTCTCAACTGGATAGAAACCGGTGGACCGCCGGTAGCTCCACCGGAGACGACGGGCTTTGGTCAGGTCATCCTCAAAGACAACATTCAGGCGGTCACCAAGGGCGTGGTTGACGTCAATTATCATCCTTCGGGGTTCGAGTGGTCGCTGAGTGCGCCTCTCTCCCAGGTCACACCCAATCAACCCAAGACCTGAGAAGCCGCCGCGCCATGTGCGAACGCCACGGCCGGGTTTCTCCCGGTCGGAAGAAACCCGTGTTCCGGGCCTGGGATCCTGGAACACCCATCACCGGGTGTTCCACCCGCAGGTTGAAGCCAAACTGGACTTTAACCCCTTCCCCGATCATGCTAACGGACCGAAAAATGCTGTCCGCAGTTCATTCAACAGACCCGGGAATTTGATTTGATGCGTTCCGAAACGGCGCCGGCGATCCGGCTGGAAGACTACCGTCCGCCGGCCTATCGCATCGACAAGGTGCTTCTCGACATCGACCTTCACCCGACCGCGACCAAGGTCACTGCAACGCTCTCCATTCGCAGACAGGAATACACGGCCGCCGGCACGCCGCTTGTGCTTGACGGGGACGAGCTGACGCTGACGGCCATCAGCCTTGACGGCGCGCCCTTGACCCCGGGGGCCTATCAGGCCGAGGCCGACAGGCTTGAAATCCTCACGCCCCCTGCGGACCCCTTCGAGCTGACGCTTGTCACGACAGTCGATCCGGACGCCAATACCAAGCTTATGGGGCTTTATCGCTCCTCGGGCACCTATTGCACCCAGTGCGAGGCGGAAGGTTTCCGGCGCATCACCTATTTCCTCGACCGGCCGGACGTGCTGAGCGTCTATACGACCCGTCTCGAGGCATCGAAGGCCGATTGTCCGGTGCTGCTGGCTAACGGCAATCTGCAGGAGACAGGTGCCGTCGAGGGCAAGGACCGGCACTATGCCGTCTGGCATGATCCGCATCCCAAACCGGCTTATCTTTTTGCTCTTGTCGCCGGCAATCTTGCCGAGGTCCCTGATACGTTCTCGACCGCATCCGGCAGGCAGGTCGCGCTCAACATCTATGTCGAACACGGCAAGGAGGCGCTTTGCGCCTGGGCGATGGATTCCCTCAAGCGCTCCATGCGCTGGGACGAGGACGTCTTCGGGCGCGAATACGATCTCGATGTCTTCAACATCGTCGCCGTGTCCGACTTCAACATGGGCGCGATGGAGAACAAGGGTCTCAACATCTTCAACGACAAATATGTCCTTGCCGATCCGGAGACCGCGACAGATCAGGACTACGCCAACATCGAGGCGGTGATCGCGCATGAGTATTTTCACAACTGGACCGGCAACCGCATCACCTGCCGCGACTGGTTCCAGCTGTGCCTGAAGGAAGGTCTGACCGTTTTTCGCGACCAGGAGTTTTCCGCCGACATGCGCTCGCGGCCGGTGAAGCGCATCGCCGATGTGCGCCTCTTGAAATCGCACCAGTTTCCTGAAGATGCCGGCCCCCTGGCCCATCCCGTGCGGCCGCGAACCTATTACGAAATCAACAACTTCTATACAGCGACCGTTTATGAGAAGGGCGCCGAGGTCGTGCGGATGCTGAAGACCCTCGTCGGAGAAAGGCACTTCCGCGCCGGGCTCGATCTCTATTTCGAACGCCACGATGGCGAGGCTACCACGATCGAGGCGTTTCTTGCCTGTTTCGAGGAGGTGGCGGGGGCCGATCTGGCGCAGTTCTCGCTCTGGTACGAACAGGCAGGCACGCCGGTCGTGACCGTCGAGACCGAGCACGATCCGGTCCGCAAGACCTTCACCGTCGCGCTCGCCCAGGAAATCCCGCCGATCGCGGGTCAGAAGACGAGCCGGCCGGCCGTCATCCCGCTGCGTTTCGGCCTTCTGGGTCCGAATGGCGAAGATATGCAAACTGGCGTTTCGGAAGGCGCCGAAGTGAACGGCGACGTGATCGTCTTCGACAAGGCGCATCAGGACGTGACTTTCCATGATATCGCCTCGCCGCCGGTGCTCTCGCTCCTGCGCGGGTTTTCGGCCCCGGTGCGCCTGAACCAGCCGCTGAGCGCAGCAGAACTTCAATTCCTGGCCGCTCAGGACCCCGACCCCTTCAACCGCTGGCAGGCGGTGCAGACGCTGGCCATGCAGGATCTCGTCCGCCTTGCAGGGCTCCGCCGTTCGGGCGAAGCCGGAACGCCGGCAAACGAGGTCATCGCCGTCTTCGGTTCCGTTCTCGGCGACGCGAGCCTTGATGAAGCGCTTCGGGCGCAGGCACTCACCCTGCCAAGCGAAGCTGACATCGCCCAGGAGATCGGCAAGGACGTCGACCCGGACGCCATTCACGATGCGCGACAAACCCTCCGCCAGGCGATCGCCCGGCATCTGGGCAAAGATCTGTTGTCTATTGTGGAAGGTGTTGCTCCGAGAGGCGCGTTTTCTCCCGATGCAACCAGTGCCGGCAAGAGAGCGCTCGCCAACCGGGTGCTCTACTACTACGCTGCATCCGGTTCCGCAGACGCTGCCGAGGTCGTCTGGAGCCGCTTTGCCGCCGCCGACAATATGACCGACCGACTCGCCGCACTGACGCTTCTCGTCCACGATCACCTGCCGCGCGAGAAGGAGGCGCTGGAAGCCTATCGGCTCCGCCATGCGGCGAGTTCGCTTGCCATGGACAAGTGGTTCATGACCCAGGCGACCGCTCCGGGAGAGCAAACTCTGGAGAAGGTAAAGGCACTGAGGTCCCACCCGCTCTACGATGCCGGAAACCCCAACCGCGTCCGCGCCTTGCTGCAGTCCTTCGCCACCGGCAATCCGACCCAGTTCGCCCGCCCCGACGGAGCCGGGTTCGAGCTGATTGCCGAATCGATTCTCGACATCGATACGCGCAACCCGCAGGTGGCCTCTCGGTTGCTAACGAGTTTCCGCTCCTGGCGCGCGCTTGTCCCACAGCGATCTGCCCTTGCGGAATCTGCCCTCCTGAGGATTTCGTCATGCGAAAATCTGTCAAGAGACAGCCGCGACATCGTCGACAGAACCTTGCAATAGTCTGCAATACTGGAAAAGGTTAACGACATCACAGCAAAAGCCGTTCCGCGTTAACCATTTTGTTCTTTCCGGGGTCTGGACAAAAAGGGACGATTTGATTCAAATGGAAGTGATTCGGAGCGAACTCCGATGCGGCGGATTTTGAGGCACACTTCCTATGGCGCGAGCAATAGCTGGCGACGCATCTTCGCGGCGCGGCGACAAGGAGTCTGAACGGGACACGGACGCGGGAGCGACCGGACTGCCGCTGCGCTCCCTGCTCGGCACCATGCGCGACGGTCTCGCCCGCTCCGACAGCCTGATGCGGCGCATCATTCCCGGCCTCGCCATCATCTTCATCATCATCCTGGCCCTGTTCCGTGCGGGCGAACTTGCCGGCGACTATACGCAGACCCACGAGAACGCCCAGACGACCCTCAGCCTGATGGCGACAGTCGTGGCAGGCGGGCTTGCCGCAGACGAAAGCGCGCTTTCCGAAGCCGGATACCGCACCACGCTCAAACGGCTTCTTGCGGACAGTCTGCCCGCCGGCGCCACCAGCCAGGGCCGCATCTATCTGATCGCTGACCAAAGCGGCACAGTCGTCGCTTCCGCTCCCGTCCAACCTGCTCTTGAAGGCCGTCCGATCAGCGACCTCCTCGGCCCCTCGCAGCCGCTCATGGTGTTCGGCGACCGTGCCGGCGTCATGCCGGTCGCGACCAATCTCGGCGGCAGCCGCGGCGAAGAACAGGTGCTGGCAACGGTGCGCCATCTCGACGGGCGGCTCGCCATGATTGCCGTCCTGCAGCCGGAAAGCGCGATCTTCGCAAAGTGGCGGGACGATCTGTCCGCCAATGTGACCCTGTTCGTCGGCACGTCCCTGGTGTTGCTTGCCGTGATCTACGGCTTCTTCGCCCAGGCGACCCGCGCCGAGGCTGCCGACGACATGTATGCCGCCACCCGCACCCGCATCGACACTGCGCTGACCCACGGCCGCTGCGGGCTCTTCGACTGGGACCTGTCCCGCGGCCGCATGTTCTGGTCCTCCTCGCTCTACGAGTTGCTCGGCCGCGAGCCGAAGGACGACATCCTGAGCTTTGCCGATGTCGACGACATCACCCATCCCGACGACATCGACCTCCTGGGGCTTGCCGAACATCTCCTGGAAACCGGCGAAACGCTGGTCGACGAGACATTCCGCATGCGTCACGCGGACGGCAACTGGATCTGGCTGCGAGCCCGCGGAGAGATTCAGTCCGAACCCGGCCGTGCCGAGCCGCACCTGATCGGCATCTGCATCGACATCACCGAACAGCACGAACTGGCCGAACAGAGCCGGATGGCGGATCTGCGCCTGCGCGACGCCATCGAGACCATTTCGGAAGCCTTCGTCCTGTGGAACGCCAAGAACGAACTGGTCATCTGCAATTCGAACTACCAGGCTCTCCACAGCCTGCCGAACGCGGTGGTGAAACCCGGCACGCCCTACAAGGACGTGATGGCCGCGGCCTCCAATGCCGAGGTCGCGCCGCAGCCGGTCTCCGTGCGCCAGCGCGGCGGCGCGCCGGAAGGTTCCTACGAGGCTCAACTGGAAGACGGCCGCTGGCTGCAGATCTCCGAACGCCGCACCAAGGACGGCGGTTTCGTGTCCGTCGGTACCGACATCACCGCGCTGAAGAAACACGAAGAAAAGCTGATGGACTCGGAAAAGCGGCTGAGAGCCACCGTGTCCGACCTGCAGAAATCGCGTCAGACGCTCGAGGTCCAGGCCCGCCAGCTGGTCGAAATGGCCGACAAGTACCAGATCGAAAAGACCAACGCGGAAGCCGCCAACAAGGCAAAGTCCGAATTCCTCGCCAATATCTCCCACGAGCTCCGGACGCCCTTGAACGCCATTATCGGCTTCTCCGACATCATGACACAGGAGATGTTCGGTCCGATCGGCACCGACCGCTATTCGGACTATTGCAAGGACATCTATTCGTCGGGCACCTATCTTCTCAACGTGATCAACGACATTCTCGACATGTCCAAGATCGAGGCCGGCCGCATGACGATCGAGACGGAGGCCGTTAGCGCAGCCGCCGTTGCCGCGGATGCCAGCCGCATCGTGACGGGCGCCGCCACGGAGAAGAACATCACGGTTACCGCCGACGTCGGCGACATGCTGATGGTGGAGGCCGACAAGCGCGCCCTGAAGCAGATCCTTCTCAACCTGCTTGCCAATGCGGTGAAATTCACCCCCGACAACGGCACCGTGACCCTGAAAGCCCGCCCACGCGGCGACAAGCTGCACTTCGAAGTGAGCGATACCGGCATCGGCATTTCCGAGCGCGACATCGAGCGTCTTGCCCGGCCCTTCGTCCAGGTGGAGAACCAGTTCACCAAGACCCACCAGGGTTCCGGCCTGGGCCTTGCCATCGCCCGCTCGCTGGTCGAACTCCACGGGGGCAACCTCACCATCAGGTCCGAGGTCAAGAAGGGCACGACCGTCAGCTTCACGCTTCCGCTGGCGGAGGAAGAGGCCACCAGGACGAGCGCCTGACCCGATGGTGCGCGGCGAAATCCAGAGCCGGATACGGGTTATCTCATGAGAACCCGCTACGCTTTCTACGACAGATACCGGCCGGTCTTCTACGTGCTCATCCTCGGCATGGGGCTCTATTTCCTTTACCTTGGCCTTCAGGCCAAAAACGACGCTTCATTGCTGGCAAACCAGGGGGCGACGACCAAGGGTATCGTACTTGCCAAGAGAACCGAGTACCGGCGTTACGATCCTGACGGATTGGGGAGCAGGCTGCATCTGGTTACCTACCGCTATCAGATTGACGGCACCGATCTTGTCGATGAATCCGGTGTGCGAGCCGATCGCTACGAAACGATCAACCTTGGCGACGCCATTCCTGTCCACTATGCCCGCAGCATGCCCACGATCTCCGAACTCACACAAGGAAGCGTCGCCTCATTGTCGAGAGGCATGTTCCTGTTCAGCTTCGTAGTGCTTGGAATGGTCGTACTCATGGTCGTCGTGGACCAGGTGCGGGACCGGCTGAAGAAAGCCCGTCTTGCGCAGGGCGAAGGCAGACGTAGAGATCCGCGCTAAAGCACGTCGCGACTGCATGGGCTCACGGGTTGAATACGACGCCCCACAGGTCAAGGCTGCACGGCTTCGACCTCTCCGACCAGCCGCCCGAATGTTTCCCGCACCTTTCCCTGCAATTCGGCCAGTTCCGCCTCCAGGCGATCGAATGTCGGGCTCCCCGAGGCCTGCACCAGAAGGTCCAGCACCCCGCGCGGCGCCTCCGCAGGCACGAACTTGCCAGACAAGGCGAGACGCAGGACCTGGGTCAGCCGGTGATAAAGCCGCAGGGCCTCCAGCAGCAGTTCGGCGTCGCCGGGATTGAGGAAATTGGTGTCGCGCAATTGTTCGAGCGCCTGCTCTGTCGACTGGGCCAGGACTGCCGGGTTCTCATGAGCATGGGCAAGCTGCAGGAACTGGGCCAAGAACTCGATGTCCACCAGACCGCCGGCAACCTGTTTCAGGTCCCAGATATCCTTCGTCCCCTTGTCCTTCTCGATGCGGGCGCGCATGGAACGGACATCGTCGGCCAGCTTCGCCTTGTCCCGCGCCTGGGTCAGGGTGCCGCTGATGCTGTCGAAAATCTTCTGTTTGTAATCCGGCGTCGTCGAGGCAATCACGCGGGCCCGGGTCAGTGCCATATGTTCCCAGGTCCAGGCCTCTTTCTTCTGGTAGGCGATGAAGCCTTCGAGATTGGTGGCAAGCGGTCCGGCATTGCCGGAAGGCCGCAGACGGAAATCCACCTCGTAGAGCGAGCCTTCCGCTGTCGGGGCGCTGAGCGCAGTCACCAGCCGCTGGGTCAGGCGGGTGTAATACTGGGTGATCGCCAGGGGTCGCTTGCCGTCCGACTGCTTGACGTCTTCCGGTGCCTCATAGAGCAGGATGAGGTCGAGATCGGAGGCTGCCGTCATTTCGCGGCCGCCGAGCTTGCCCATGGCCAGCACCGCGATGTTGCCACCGGGCACCTCGCCGTGCGTTTCGCCGACATGCACGATCACCTGCTTCAGGATGCGGTCGACGACCACCTCCGCCAGCCGCGCCAGGGCAAAGCCGACCCGGTCGGCCGACAGTGTGTCGGAGATCAGCCGGAGGCCGATCAGGAACTGCTGTTCCTGAGTGAAGATCCGCGCCCGGTCGAGTGCTTCCTCATAGAAACGGGCCTGTGCCAGCGTCCTGTCCAGACCCGTGCGGAACTCCTCCACGCTCGGCATCGCTCCGAAAAACGCCGGGTCCAGCACCGCGTCGAGCACATGCACGCGCTTGGAGACGGTTTCGGCCATGCGCGGAGCGGCGCCCATGGTGGTCGCCAGCAGCGTCAGCAGCTGCGGATTGGATCTCAGGAGCGAGAACAACTGGACGCCCGCAGGCAGCTTGGCCATGAAGCTGTCGAAGGCCCTGAGGGCCACATCCGCGTTATCGGTCGCCGCGAGCGCGCTGATCAGGGCCGGATGCATTTCCGTCAGGCGCTCACGCGCCTTGGTGGAGCGGGTGCACGGATACCGCCCGAAATGCCAGGCCTTGACGATGGCCGCTGCCTCGTTCGGCTGCTTGAAACCGAGCTGGGCGAGGGTTTCCAGCGTGCCCGGATCGTGATCGTCGCCGGTGAAGACAAGATTGCCGAGTTCGGAGGAAAGCGCAGGCTCGTCCTCGAAGAGTTCGGCGTAGTGGTGCTGGACCTTGCCCAGATGCTTGAGCAGCTCCGCCTCGAAGGCCGACAGTTTGTCGAAGCCCATCAGCGCCGCCACCCGACTCAACCCTTCCCGGTCCTTCGGCAGCAGTTGCGTCTGTTCGTCGTTGAGCATCTGTATGCGGTGCTCGACATTGCGCAGGAACCGGTATGCGGTGGCCATCTCGTCGCGCGTGCGGTCGCGGATCCAGTCCGCTTCGACAAGAGCGTCGAGCATGTCGAGTGTTCGCCGGCCCCGAAGCGCCGGATTGCGGCCGCCTGCGATCAGCTGCTGGGTCTGGACGAAGAACTCCACCTCGCGGATGCCGCCCCGTCCGAGCTTGACGTTGTGACCGGCAACGGCGATGGCGCCGTGCCCCTTGTGCATGTGGATCTGCCGCTTGATCGACTGCACGTCGGCGATTGCCGCAAAATCGAGATACTTGCGCCAGATGAAGGGCACGATCTCGTGGAGGAACGCTTCGCCCGCGGGAATGTCGCCGGCACAGGGCCGCGCCTTGATAAGCGCTGCACGTTCCCAGTTCTGGCCAAGGGATTCGTAATAGACCAGCGCCGCAGGCACCGACATGGCAAGCGGCGTCGCGCCCGGATCCGGCCGCAGGCGCAGGTCGGTGCGAAAGACATAGCCGTCCGCCGTCCTGTCCTGCATGATCTTGACCAGCCTCCGCGTCAGGCGGACGAACTCAACGGGCGCCTCGGCAGAGCCCGTCATCGGTGCCTTTGCCGGGTCGTAAAGGACGATCAGGTCGATGTCGGAGGAATAATTGAGCTCGTTGGCGCCGTGCTTGCCCATGGCCAGGACGATGAGCCCGCTGCCCACCTCCGGCCGGTCGGGATCATGCGGCGCGAACCTGTTGAGCCTGGCAAGATCGCCAAGGCAGAAGCGGATTGCCGCTGTCAGGGCCGCGTCGGCGAAACCGGCCAGGGCTCCGGTTACGTGGTCGAGACCGATGGAGCCCGAAATATCGGCGAGGCCGAGGGTCAGCGCAAGATCGTGCTTGAAGTGACGCAAGGCCCGCATGATGCCGGCCTCGTCCTCCGCCTTCGCCTCGCGCGCCTCTGTCAGGATCCGTTCCAGGCGAGCCTCCGGCGCTTCGTTCAGAAGGTTCAGAAGTCTTCGCGGGTCGGCGAGCATCAGGTCGCGCAAGTAAGGTGAGTTGCCGATGATGCCGGTGAGAAATGCTTCCACGTCCGGCTTTTCCGTCAGCAACGCCCTGAGGCCAGCACCGGCTTGCGGATGATCAAACAGATCCTTCAGGAACAGGTTGGCACGTTCCGCATCCGGAGTGACGGGAACAACCACGATCCGGTCGGCAAGAATGCCTGCGCTGCCGTCCCGGTCAGTCCGTTTCTCCTGTCCGTCCGGATGTGCCGCCCTTTTCATGCCCGCTCCTGCTGTCGCCCGGTTTCACCGGCTTGAGATCGATCCGGGCACTGAGCCCGGGAACCTCATTCTTGAAGCGCAAGTCTCCGCCATGCAAGCGGGCAACCGCCTTGACGAGGCTCAATCCAAGACCCGTTCCGGGCTCGGAGCGACTTTCCTCGAGGCGCACGAAGCGTTCCTTGACCCTGTCCTGATCCTTCTCCGGAATGCCCGGGCCATTGTCGGCAACGCTGAGAACGATGCGGTCCCCCTCCGTCCATGCCGAAAGGCGGATCAGCAGCTCGCCCTGTTGCGGGCGGCCGTATTTGAGGGCGTTTTCGATAAGGTTCACCAGCACCTGGCTGATCAGATCCCGGTTGCAGTCGGCAGCAAGGTCCTCCGGAACGGCCGTCTCCAGCCGCCCGCCTTCATCCTCGACCAACGGTTCGTAGAGTTCGGCGACTTCCGCGACCAGTTTCTTCAGGTCCGTCGGCTCCATGACGGATGCAGGGGTCATGGCCTCGATCCGGGCAATGCGCAACAACGCGTTGAAAATCCTGAGCAGCTGATCGGATTCCTCAAGCGTTGCTTCCAGGGATTCCCGGTAGCGTGCTTCGCCCCCGGCCTCGCGCAGGGCGGTCTCGATCCGGGTCTGTAGCCGGGTCAGGGGCGTCTTGAGATCGTGGGCGATGTTGTCGGTCACGTCCTTCATCGACTGCATCAGCACTTCGATACGGTCGAGCATGGCGTTGAGATTGACGGCCAGCCTGTCGAATTCGTCGTCATTGCCGGCAACCGGCAGGCGTCCCGACAGGTCACCCTGCATGATGGTCCGGCTGGTGGCGGAAATCTCGTCGATGCGCTTCATCACCCGCCGGCTGACGAAAATCCAGGTGATCGCCGCCATCACCACGACCACTGCCAGCCACAGGCGAAAGGCATTGGCGAGAAGGTTCGAAAAATGCAGCTGATCGCCGAGATCTCGGCCCACCAGCATGCGGAAGCCGCCCCGCAGTTCGAAGGTGCGCACCATGGCCTGGCGCTCGACATCCTCGTTGTCCTGGCCTATCCGCGTGTAGCGCACGCGTCGCAGGCCGCCGTCGGCCTCTTCCAGAACGGTGGTCGGCAGACGGGCAATGTTGCCGACAAGGGCGTTGCCGGCAAAATCGACAAGAAGATAAAGGCTTGCGTCCGGATGGCGGGAGCGCTGGTCGATGGTCTCCACCAGTTCGCGGATGCCGCCGCGCACATAGACATCGGAAAGCGTCTTCAATTCCGAATCGACAGCCTGTACCACCTGCTCGGACATCAGGTTGTCGGTGTTGTCGGCGATGTAAAACAGCATCACGCCCGACATCACCGTGAAGACGGCGATGTAAAGCAGCGACAGCTTGAAAGCCGTGGTTCTTGTAAATCTAGTGAGCCGCGTCACGGATCGTGTATCCGGCACCCCTGATGGTGTGCAGCAAGGGGGTGTCGAATCCCTTGTCGATCTTGCCACGCAGGCGCGATATATGAACGTCGATCACGTTGGTCTGCGGATCGAAATGATATTCCCAGACGTTTTCCAGAAGCATCGTACGGGTAACCACCTGGCCGGCGTTCTGCATCAGGTATTCCAACAGGCGAAACTCGCGCGGCTGCAGGGGAATGTCCATTTCGCCGCGGCGGCAGGAATGTGCCATGCGGTCCAGCGTCAGATCACCGACCTGATAGGTCGTTTCGACCTGGCTTGCGGATTTAGGACGCCGGGCGAGCGCTTCGACACGGGCTTGAAGCTCGGTAAAGGCATAGGGTTTGGGAAGGTAGTCGTCGCCGCCGGCTTTCAGGCCCTTGACGCGGTCGTCGACCTGGCCGAGCGCGGAAAGGATCAGTACCGGCGTGTGATTGCCGGCGCGGCGCAATTCCTGAATGACGGAGAGGCCGTCCATCTTCGGCAACATCCGGTCGACGATGAGGATGTCGTAATTCCTGTCCTGCGCCATCTCAAGGCCGCTGTTACCATCGCCTGCCTGATCTGCGGTATGCCCGAGTTCGCTCAGGCCCTTGACGAGGTAGCTGGCAGCTTCAGGGTCGTCTTCAATGACAAGAATCCTCAACATCGCACCCTTTTACCTTGAGTTGCTCCGAATGAAAATGCTGGCGGCGGCGAAGGTTGTGAGACGCCGCCGCCAGTCAGTCGGGGTTTGAGGCAAACCCCCAGGCCAATCCATTGTTAGTTGAAGCGGATTGGCTTTGGCAAAGACCGGCCCGTCGGGGTTTGGGGCAGAGGGCAGGCCGGTCTCAGCCGCACAGGTTCCGGTTCGGGGCAGACCCGGATCCTGATCAGGCAAGGTTCATGGGCAGTGCCACAAACCTGGTGGAGTTGTTGCTTTCAACCCGGAAAAGCACTGCCTTGCGGCCATCTTTTTCCGCCTTTTCAAGCGCTTTCAGGACGTCGGCGGGGCTGTTCACCGTCATGCCCGCAACTTCCAGGATGACATCGCCCTGGTTGAGCCGCTTTTCGGCAGCCGGGCCGTCGGGATTGATCTCGGCGATCACGACGCCCTCGCCTTCCATGCCGGCTTCGGCCTTGGTGGTCAGCACCAGTCCGAGATCCTCGAGGCTGGTCTTGGTGTCACCTGCCTCGGGCTCGACGGCTGCAACCTGTTCCGGCTCCTCCAGACGGCCAAGCGTCACGGTGATGTCCTTCTGCTCGCCCTCACGCCAGACGGTGACCTCCACATTGGTGTCCGGTTCGTAAGCGGCGATGATCTTGGACAGTTCCCGCGGGCCCTTCACGTCCGTGCCGTCGACGGCAAGGATGGTGTCGCCCGAGCGCAGACCAGCCTTCTTGGCCGGGCTGTCTTCCTGCGCTTCCGCGACGATTGCGCCGCGGGCCTCTTCAAGGCCAAGGCTTTCCGCGATGTCCTCGGTCACGTCCTGGATCTGGACGCCGAGCCAGCCACGAACGACCGTGCCGTCATTCTTCAGAGCCATGATGACATCCTCGGCGGTCGAGGCCGGGATGGCAAAGGCGATGCCGACGTTGCCGCCGGAGGGCGAGAAGATCGCCGCGTTCACGCCGATGACTTCGCCATGCATGTTGAAAGCGGGGCCACCGGAGTTGCCGCGGTTGACCGGGGCATCAATCTGGATGAAGTCGTCATAAGGACCGGCGCCGATGTCGCGGCCGCGGGCCGAGATGATGCCGGCGGTCACCGAACCGCCGAGACCGAACGGGTTGCCAATGGCCACGGTCCACTCGCCGACTTCAGGCGCTTCGTCTGCAAAATCGACATAGGTGAACTCGGTGTCACTGTCGACCTTGAGCAGCGCAAGGTCCGTACGCTTGTCAGCGCCGATCAGCGTCGCGTCATATTCCTTGCCGTCCTGGCCGATCACCGTGAACTCGGTGCCCTTGTCGATCACGTGGTGGTTGGTGACCAGATAGCCGTCTTCGGAAATAAAGAAGCCGGAGCCCTGGGAAATGCCGTACTGGCGCGGTGAACGGCGCTGGTCGTCCTGGTTCCGGTCACCGCCCTGGTCACCGAACTCGCGGAAGAAACGCTGGAAGGGATGCCCCTCCGGCAGTCCCTTGAAGAAATCCTGGAAGCTCTCTCCGCCGTCGCCATTGAAATTCATCATGCGTGGCTCTGCAGCCTGCTTGACCTGGACGCTGACTACGGCCGGGCTGACTGCCTGGACGACGTCGGAGAAGTCCATCGGTGCGGCGGTATCGACGCGGACCGGATCCGCAAGGGCCAGCTGGCTCGGTATGGTGGTCTGCGCGGTCATCAGACCGGCGGCACCGAGCGCGACCACACCTGCCAGCAATTTGGCGCGGCGGGAGCGCAGGGGAGAAACTGACCGACTGTGTTGCATCTTGTCTTCCTCTGTCGAAGTTCGATTTAAAGGCCTCTTCGAACACACGGGGAGTCGCGTGTCTCAGGTTCGACAAGGAAGATAGGTGAGCCAATCTTACAGGCGCCTGTCGGCGGGATTACGGTTTTGTAAGGTTCCCGGCCAAGCGCGCTGCCAAGGGAAATCCGGCACGGGTTCGAATGAAAAACACCAATGAATTCAGGGCCGGAACGAAGACTTCAGCCGCGCCGCAGATCCTGAAAAAGGGCTGAAGGATTTCAGCGGACCGTCTCGGACAGGGGAAATTCTTCCAGTACGGCACCCGCATGCCAGGCACGCCACTTCGGCATGACCGATTTAAACCGGTCTGAGGCCTCGAAGCCGGCCAGCCATGCCTTCAGCGCCGGCCAGCCTTCCGCGTCGAACCAGCCGCGATCCGTATTGGCGAACTGACGCACGAAGGGAAGGATGGCGAAATCGGCAAGCGAGGCGCGATTCCCCAGAAGCCAGCCCCCGACGGCAAGTCGCTTGTCCAGTTGCCACAGGAATTCCGACGCGCAGGCGCGTTCGGTGTCCCTAACGGCGTCGTCATAGCGCGTGTCGTACTTGTAGCGGTCGAGATGGCGTTTGAACGGGCCGTCGCAGGTGCCGATCAGGTCGAGAGCCGTTTCCAGGCTCCCCTCCTCCGGCTCCAGCCAGCCTTCGGGGTCGGCGCGCCCGAGAGCCCAGAGCATGATGTCGAGGCTTTCGTCGAGAACGGATTCCCCATCCTTCAGACAGGGCACCGTTGCCGATGGCGAGGTTGCCAGAAATTCCGGTGCCTTGTCGCGCAGAACGATCTCACGCAACTCAACCCTCAGGCCGCTGGAGGCAATCGCCAGCCTTGCCCGGATCGCATAGGGGCATCGGCGGAAGGAATAGAGGATCGGCAGCGGGGTCATGCGCCTCCCATGACCGATCGCGAAAGCTGCGTCAACACTTTCAAATCAGAGGTATCAAAAGAAGGCCAAGGCTGTTTTTCACAGGTTATAAAGGAAATTCAGCGAGACTTTGCCCGATAGGGTAACGACATGAGCGACTCGCTTCTCAAGCTTGCCAGGGACAGTTCTTCTGCAAAAAAACACGAGCTTGCCGAGCACGTGACGGGGCTTCTTGTCGCTCGCGCCGACGATCCCGGATCCGAGGAAACCCATCTTCTGAACAATATGCTGGAGGGGGTCTACGACTCGCTGGAGCACGAGGCCAAGCGCAAGATGTCGGAACGGCTGGCCGACGTCCAGTCCATGTCATCCAAGCTTGCCGCAGCCATGGCCAACGACGAGCTTCCGGTTGCTCAGGCCATTCTTGAACGCTCGAAGGCGCTCAGGGAAGAAGACCTTCACAAGATCGCACGCACCAAGGACCAGGGCTATCTCCTGGGGCTTGCCAAGCGCGACCATGTGAGCAAGGATCTTAGCGGTATCCTGATCAAGCGCGGCAACAGGGACGTAAAACACGCGATAGCTGCGAACCTCGGCGCCGAAATCACAATGCCGGTGTTCGAGAGCCTCGTTAAGGACATGCCCAAGCAGTTGGGCGACCGCATCCGTCACCTGCGCAAGACCAACGAAGAACTTCTGGAGGACCTGTTCCGCGACGATGGCGAGATTGCCGCCGGTTCTGAGCTTGTCCGCAAACCGTCCAAGATCAGCCCCAAGGCCTGGCTGATGGGCATCCGTCTTGGCAAGACGACCCTCAACAAGGCGGTCTACCAGCTTGCCCACGAACATAACCTCTTCGACGCGGTTACGCTGCTGGCATTCTTCTCGGGGCTGGATCTGAAATATGTACACAACCTGATGGTTCGCTTCGATTCCACCGGTATTGCCACCGTTTGCCGGGCCTGCGGGATCGGCGCGGCGGAATTCCAGGCGGTGTGCAAGGAACGCTGCAAGCATCTGAAATTTCCCGAGAGCACCGGCAGCAAATGGCTGACCAACTATCACATGCTCGACGACACCGACGCCCGGCGCCTGCTGGCGCTTATGAAGATCAAGCTGAAAGCCGCCAAGCACGAACAGGCAGCCTGACTGCTCTGGCGCGAACCTGCGCCGGATCAGCTCATCGGCCCTTTCCGGTGGCCTGAAAAGCTGGTCCCCAAGCCTCACAGACCACGTTGCCAGCAGTGCCCCGCGCCGGAAATCCATTTTCCTGCCCGATGGATTTTGAGATTTAAATACCACGTCGCACGCAGAAAAATCGCCTACAGATTGTGCAAGTGCTCATTTCTTAGGCGCCATTCATGCAACCAAACGAAAGATCGTCTCTCTGGACGGCACTTTCCCCGGCCATGCCCTGGCCGCGGAAATCCGATGTCGTCCAAGCGATGGCAGGAGGTGTGGCAGGGATTGCGGCCTGCGCGCTGTCGATCTGGCTGATGTCGGCGGGCGGTGTCATGCAGCTCTTCCTGATCGCCCCGCTCGGCGCGACCGCGGTGCTTGTTTTCGTCGTGCCCAACAGCCCGCTGGCACAACCTTGGTCCGCGGTAATGGGCAACACGCTCTCTGCAGTCTCGGGCGTTGGCGCCGTCAGCCTTCTCGACCCGCCCTTTGCGCCGGTTGCAGCGGTGGCGCTTGCATTTGCCGTCATGATGGTCTGCCGCGCGCTGCACCCGCCGGGCGGCGCCGTCGCACTGCTGATCGGACTGGCGCCGGGCCTGCCGGCAGAAGCCGGTCTATTCATGATCTGCTTCAACACGGCCGTCCTCACCTTTGTCCTGGTGCTGAGCGGCGTCCTGTTCCATCGTTTCACTGGGCGGAAATATCCCTTCAGAACCAACCTCGCGGAAGCCGGACCACCTCCGCAGTTGCGCATCGGGCTGAACGAAAACAACCTGTCGGACGTCCTTTCCAAACTGCATCAATCCGCCAATCTCGGAGCGGTTGACCTGGCCCGTCTCGTTGCCGCCGTCGAGGCGGAACTGATCCTGCCGCGTCTTGATGGCGCCCGTTGCGCCGACGCAATATCGGGGGACCGGACAACCGTGGAGCCTGACGACAACCTCGGCGAAATCCTGAAAAAGTTCGGCCGGACGGATCTGCCGGCACTGCCGGTCCTCTCACGGACAGGACAGCTTCTCGGGTTGGTCCGGCAAAAAGACCTGCTTGGGGTTCTGGCACGAACCGGCAGTGGTGACTTTCGGGCTGCCGGCGCAACGGCAGCGGAGGTCATGCAGTCGACCGCGACTGTTTTCGACGGCAACCTCCCCCTTGGCAAGGCGTTGCCGATCATGATCGGCGACCGGCTTGAAATTGTGCCGGTATGCGAGAATGGTGTGTTCCTGGGCGTTCTGACGCGATCCGCTCTGATGGAGGCGCTGACATTCCCCCGCGCCGCCCTGAACGCGGCCTGACCTACAATTTAACTAAGCGGGATGGCAATGAACGACGAAGACGATCTCCCCGGCGACCCTGTCTGTTATGCCGACAGGCTTGTGGCCGGTTTTGCCGTCGATCCGCAAACGTTTCGCGATGTCAGCCGTTTCCGCAAGGCGGAGCGTCAACGGCTCTACGCAAGGCGCAAGAGCCTGAGCAGCGCGGAGCGGGAAAAGAAGACCGACGCCCTGGTTTCAGTCTTGCGGCACATCCTGAAGGAGCAGACTTTCCAGCGTATCGCGGTCTACTGGCCGATCCGCGGCGAACCGGACCTTCGGGCGCTGATGAGCGAGATCTGCGACGACGGCCGTGACGTCCTCCTTCCGGTGGTCGTGGAAAAGCAGGCGCCGCTGATCTTCCGGTCCTGGCATCCCGGGTGCAGCATGGTTCGAGGAGAATGGAACATTCCCGTCCCGGCGGAAGGTGAGGCGAAAGCTCCGGATGTCGTCATTGCTCCGCTGGTCGGTATCGACCCGGCGCTTTTCCGCCTCGGCAACGGAGGCGGCTATTATGACCGGACGCTGGCCGCTCTCTCCGTCAAGCCCCTGGTCATCGGGGCAGGATTTGATTTCTGCCGGATCCCGACGATCTTTCCGATGCCTTGGGACATTCCCATGGATCTCGCTGTGTCGGATCTGGATGTCACACGGCAACAGTGAACCGGATCATCGTCCGGAAGGCCTTTCCGCGATCAACCGATCGGTAGATGGTCTGGCGCCTGAGGCTGGAAACGGCGGCTGCCTGCCAGAATCAATGCAAGCACCCAGGTTCAATACTTTAAAATAATCGCTTTGTACTTTCTCAGCCCCACCCAAAACAACGACCTTCAGGTCTCGCAACTGTTATAATTGCGGATATTCTCGGAAATTTATCCTTTTTTTATCCTGCGTTTTAGACAGTTGTAAACTGTCTCTGCGGTATTCCTGTTTCCAGAAAACGGATGGCCAAAAATGCTCAACGATCTTCTCAGTCTTGCCCAGGACAGCACGCCGGAAAAACGTCACCAGCTGGTGGAACACGTGACGACGTTGTTCGTCCGCGGTGCCGACAGCTACCAGACCGAAGAGATAACGCTTTTCAACACGATTCTGGAAAGCATGCTGCCCACCATGGAGCAGGACCAGAAGAAGGCGATCTCCGAGCAACTTGCCCCGATCGACAGCACCTCCAACAAGGTGGCCTACGAGCTGGCGCGGGAGGAAATCGACATAGCGCGGCCGATGCTGACATCGTCCAACGCCCTCAACACCGAGGACATCCTGCGTCTTGCGAAGACGATGGGCCAGGGCCACCTGCTGGCGATTTCAAAACGCAAGCATCTGGAAGCCAACGTCACCGATGTCCTGCTGGAGCGCGGCGAAAGTCCGGTGAAGCAGTCGGTTGCCGCCAATGCCGGCGCGGCATTTTCCGAATGGGGCTCGCGCCTCTTGATCAAGCTCGCCGAAGGAGACGAGAAGATCCGCGACGCCATGATGGAGCGCGGCGACGTCACCGAGTCCGACTACGAAAAGCTGATCAGCCAGATGCCGGAAAGCCAGCAGGTCCGGATCCGCCAGCTGCGCGAGCAGAACGAGAGCCTTATCGAAGATCTCTTCCACAAGGCCAGCAAGGTGGTCGCCAGCTCCAAGCTGGAGCGCAAGGCGACCCGCATCAATGCCAAGGCAACTCTCAAGGAAATCCGCGCGGGTCAGCGCTCGCTCGGCAAGGCAATCACCCAGCTGGCACTGTCCAACAATCTCTTCGATATCTGTTTCCTGCTGGCGGAGATGGCCGGGCTGGAGCAGAAATATGTGACCAATGTCATGGTGCGCTACGATTCCACCGGCATTGCGGTACTCTGCCGGGCGATGGGTGTGGACAACGTCGATTACCACGCGCTGTGCAAGGCCCGCGCGACGCACAACAAGCAACCGCAATCCACGGCGGAGAACTGGGCCAACGACTATCAGTCGCTGTCGGACCGGGACGCTCGCCGCCTGCTCTCCTTCATGAAGATCCGCCTGCAGACGCTTGAAGGCGAGGCGGCTTAAGAAATTGAAGATCGATCAGCGGGCATCTGACTGAATCCGGACCCCGCGTCCGCTTCAATCCCCCGCTGCTACTCTCCTGTGTCCCGCGTCACGACCGCCGCTCCGGCTTCCAGCGTCCGGTGCACCGGGCATTTTTCTGCGATCTCGATCATTCTGGCCCGAGTGGCATCATCGAGATCTCCCTCCAGCGTGATCAGCCGCTCGAACCGGTCGATCTTGCCGCCCCGTTCCTTGAGATCCTTTGAACACTCGTCGCAATCGTCCGCATGCACCTTGCCGTGAAGGATGCGCGTGCCGATGCGGTCGACTTCGATGCCCTTGCGCTCTGCATACATGCGCAAGGTCATGACGGTGCAGGCGCCAAGGGCGGCGGAGAGATAGCCATAGGGAGAAGGCCCGCTGTCGAGGCCGCCGACATTGGCGGGCTCGTCTGCCAGCATCCTGTGCGCTCCGCTCTGGACCATCACCTGATACTTCCCCTGCCCGGTCTCGATTATCTCGACACCGTCCTTCACCTCGTCCGGCTCTTGCCGTGGATCCGTTTCCAGATAGCGCTCCGCCCAGGAAGCGATAACCCGTGCCGCATAAGCCGCGTCGTCGCTTTTCGACAGGAGATGATTGGCGCTGTCCAGGGAAACGAAACTCTTCGGGTGCCTGGCTGCCACGAAAATGTCGGTGGCATTGTCGATGCCGACGACCTCGTCCAGCGGCGCATGCATCACAAGCAGCGCCTTGCCGAGTCCCGCGATCTTGTCACGGACGGTCTGGGCCTCCAGATCCTCCAGGAACTCCCTGCGGATGGTGAAGGTCCGGCCCGCCAGGTCAACCTCACCGGTGCCTGTCTGCCGGATTGCGTCCTCCTGGCCCTTGAAATTCTTGATCACGTGATCGGCGTCGGACGGCGCCCCGATCGTCACGAGCGCGCGTGTCTCCGGGATATCGGCGGCGGCGGAAAGGATTGCCGCCCCGCCAAGAGAGTGGCCGATAAGCAGTTGCGGCGCCTCGTATTTGCGGCGCAGAAACGCGGCTGCCTCCTTCAGGTCTTCGACATTGGAGGAAAAGCCGGTGGAGGAAAAATCGCCGCCGCTGCCTCCAAGACCCGTAAAATCGAAGCGCAACACGGCGATGCCCTCGCGCGCCAGTGCGCCGGCGATATGACGCGCAGCCGGGACGTCCTTGGAACAGGTGAAACAATGGGCGAAGAGCGCGAACGCCCGGATCCTGCCGGCAGGCAAGTCGAGGCGCGCGGCAAGTCTCGCGCCGTGGGAACCGTCGAATTCCAGTTTCAGCGGATGTTTTGCCATTGTTTCCCTCCGGAGGCTCATCGCGCATGAGGTAGGCACGCACATGCACACTGCAAATCACGCCTTTGTGTGCATACCGTGCAAACGGCAAACTTGCGATCCGAACAACGGTGGATCCCGCTCAGCGCAGCCGGTACGGCGCCTCAGGATCCGAGGGTATTCATGGTCGAATTCACCGCATTGGCAATGCGCGTATGGTGCGCTTATCGCGATCGGGAATTGCCTGAGGACCGCAGCACTCGCGTTTCACACCACCATACCCGGGCTGGAAGGGCCCAGCAGGCTCCAATCAAGCCTCGCCGGCTGACGTCACTGGCTTTCCTGCCCCTTGAGCAATGCGTCAAGGCGACGTTGCTCTTCGTCGGTCAAGGCAGGTTCTGCCCTGGAAGTCACTAGCCTCCTGCGCTTGCGCAAGGTGACGGCAATCGCGACGACGCCTGCAACAAGCGCAGCCGGTCCCGCCGCCCACATCACAAACGTGTGCCAGGCAAAGCGAGGCTTCAGAAGCACGAATTCGCCGTAGCGCGACACCAGGTAGTCGATCACTTCCGCGTCGCTGTCGCCGGCCTGCAGCCGCTCGCGCACCAGGACGCGCAAATCCTTGGCCAGAGGCGCATCGCTGTCGTCGATGGACTGGTTCTGGCAGACCATGCAGCGCAGCTCGGCGGAAAGTGCCCGGGCGCGGGTTTCCAGCACGGGATCGTCCAGAACCTCATCCGGTGCGACCCCAAGAGCCGGTACCAGGCCAAGGCCGACGCAGAAAAACAGCATCATCGAGAGGCGTTTGAGCATCGGGTTCACTCCGCCGGCATTGCGGCCGGCTCGCGCTTGCGCGCCGGTTTGGGCGCACCGACTCGAAGACGGCGGTCGGCGATGGAGAATGCCGCCCCGACCGCCATGACAACACAGCCGATCCAGATCAGGGTGATCAGCGGCTTGAAGTAGACGCGCACGTCGACCGCGCCGTCTCCGCGCCCTTCGCCGAGCGAAAGGTAGAGCTGCGAAACGCCGCTTGTGTGGATGGCTGCCTCGGTCGTGGGCATCTGTCGGGCCGTATAGACCCGCTTGGCCGGGGCCATCTGGGTCACCAGCGTACCGCCCCGGCGAACGGAGAAATGGCCGACATCCTCGGTGAAGTTCGGACCGCGGCGCGGTACCACGCCGTCGAAGGTCAGCTGGTAGCCCGCAATCTCCACCGTGTCGCCCGGTCTCATCGTCAGGACGTGTTCCTCCTGGAAGGCGGAGGCGGTGACGATGCCGAGCACGGCAAGGCCAATGCCGAAATGCGCGAAGGCGGTTCCCCAGGCGGAGCCCGGCAGTCCGGTAAGACGGGCAAATGCACGCCTGGGCCCAACCTCGAAGAATTTCACTCGAGTCACGATTTCCGAGACCGATCCGGCCATGACCCAGACGGCAAGGCCGACGCCGAGCGGTGCCAGGATGATGTCCATGCCCCAGGCCCAGAACGCGATCAGCGTCATCAACACCGCCAGGCCGAAGGCGGCATAGAGGCGCTGGCTCGCCGCCAGCAGGTCACCGCGTTTCCAGGAAAGCACCGGCCCGAAGGGCACCGCAAGCAGCAACGGCACCATCAGCGGGCCGAAGGTAAGGTTGAAAAAGGGCGCACCGACAGAGATTTTTTCGTCGGTGATAGCGTCCAGAACCAGCGGATAGAGCGTGCCGACGAACACGGCAGCGCAGGCCGCGCTCAGGAACAGGTTGTTCAGCACAAGCCCGCCTTCCCGGCTGATCGGTGCAAACAGTCCACCCTGCTTCAGCATCGGCGCGCGCAAGGCATAGAGTAGAAGCGAGCCGCCGATGAAGATGCACAAGAGAACCAGAATGAACACGCCGCGCGCGGGATCGGTGGCGAAGGCATGCACGGAAGTCAGTACGCCGGAGCGCACCAGGAACGTCCCGAGCAGCGACAGTGAAAAGGTGAAGATGGCAAGCAGGACCGTCCAGACCTTCAGCGCCTCGCGCTTTTCCATGACGATCGCGGAATGGAGCAGCGCCGTGCCCACCAGCCACGGCATGAAACTGGCGTTCTCGACCGGATCCCAGAACCACCAGCCGCCCCAGCCGAGCTCGTAATAGGCCCAATAGGAGCCCATGGCGATGCCGAGCGTGAGAAAGGCCCAGGCCAGCAGCGTCCAGGGCCGGACCCAGCGCGCCCAGGCCGCGTCGATGCGCCCGAGAATGAGAGCGGCAACCGCAAAGGAGAAAGTGATGGAGAAGCCGACGTAGCCGACATAGAGCAGCGGCGGATGAATGGCGAGGCCAATGTCCTGCAGGATCGGGTTGAGATCCGCCCCTTCGAGCGGCGGGTTTGCCACACGCGTAAAGGGATTGGAGGTCGCCAGCAGGAAGAGGACGAAGCCGGCGGTAACCCAGGCCTGGACGGACAGCGTCACCGCTCTGAGATCCTGCGGCAGGTTGCCGCCGAACAGGCCGACGAGCGCGCCGAAGAACACCAGGATCAGCACCCACAGCAGCATCGAGCCTTCGTGATTGCCCCAGACACCGGTGAATTTATACAGCAACGGCTTGGCCGAATGGGAGTTTTCCAGAACGTTCAGGACCGAGAAATCCGAATTGAGGTAGGCGGCCGTCAGAACCAAGAAGGAAATCAGCACCAAGACAAACATCATCACCGCAACCGGTGGGGCGACCGCCATCAGCCGGTCGTCGCGCGACAGCGCGCCCCAGAGCGGCACCACGGACTGTACCAGCGTCAGCACCAGCGTCAGCACCAGCGCGTAATGTCCGAATTCGACGACCATGTGCATTCCTCTTCCTCAGGCCAAACCCGGCCATAAACGGCCGCAACCGGTCAACGGGTCAGTTGGCCCCGCCTTCCTCGCCCTGCCAGTGCCCCTGTGCCTTGAGCGCCTCGGCCACTTCCTTCGGCATGTAGTTCTCGTCGTGCTTGGCCAGCACGCTGTCGGCGACGAAGACCCCGTCGGTGCCGAGAACCCCCTCGGTCACGACCCCCTGCCCCTCGCGAAACAGGTCCGGCAATATGCCTTTGTAGGTCACGGGGATCGCGTTTGCAGTGTCGGTCACGCGAAAAGTGACCTCGGCATTGTCCGAACGGATCACGGAACCTTCCTCGACCAGCCCACCCAACCGGATGCGTTGTCCGGGAGCAATGGTATTTTGCGTGATATCGCTGGGGCTCTGGAAGAACACGATCTGGTCGTTCAGGGCGAACAGGATCAATCCCAGTGCCACCGCCAGCACGGCGCCGGCGGATCCGATAAGTGTCAAACGTCTCTGCTTGCGTGTCATTTCCGTCCAATCCGAAATTCAGCGAGCCTTTATCGAAGCCGATGGAAGGCCGACAAACACCTCAGTCAGGACCCATTCAGACCGAGCTCTGTCGCCGCGTCCTTGATCAGAGACAAGTCTTCAGGACTATCGGCAAAAGCTGCCTCGGCGGCAGCCAGCGCCTGTTCTGCATCCTGTTTCCGCCCCAAAACCATATAGGCACGGATCAGCCGATTCCATTCCGCAGCCGACCCGCCTTCCGTTTCCAGCCGGTCCGCGAGGCCGTCGACCATATTGCGGATCATCGCCTGCCGGTCTTCCGCATTCATGTCCTGTGCGGCCGCAATATCCTCTTGCGAAGGACCCGGCGCCGCGGCTGGCGGCTCGCCCTGGAGCGCGGCCAGCTGCTGCCGCGCCGCCCCTACCCAGGCTGCCGCCGGATCGGCGCCTTCGAGAAGATCCTGCCAGGCAGCGATTGCCTCCTCTTTGCGGCCTTCCTGGCCGAGCGCGATAGCCAGGAAGAACCGCGGCTTCACCGCAGACGGTTCAAGCGCCACAGCCTGCTCGAAGGCCTTGTGGGCCTCGGCCGTGACCAGCCCCTGATTGGCGATCACAAGCGCCTCGCCCATGTCGGTGAGCCAGGCGGGTTGCGCACCAAGGATGCGGATCGCATTGGAATAGGCTTTGGCCGAGGCCTCGGGCTGGCCGAGCGACAGATAGACCGGTGCGATCACCGCCCAACCTTCGCCGTCCTGCGGATTGTCGGCGAGATGCCGTTCGACACGTGCGACCAGCACATCCACGGACTGTTGCTCCGGGGGAGCGCTGAGGCGGGCCTGCAATGGCTGGTCGGGATACTCGGGCGAGCCGAGAACCAGGTAGTAAAGCGCAAAAGCGCCGAGCGGCAGCAGGACGAGCGCCAGAAGCTGAACCGACTTCAGGCGAGCGGCCTTCGACGATACCGGCGTGGTCTCCTTGATGCGGTCATGAGCTGCAAGCAGCCTGCGTCCGACTTCGGTGCGGGCGGCTTCCGCTGCCTCGGCGTCGATCAGGCCGCGTTCGAGTTCGCGGTCGATCGCCGCAAGCTGCTCGCGGTAAACAGCCTCGTCCGCCAGGGCGGAGGCAGGCTCCTGGCTGCCTTTGCCGCGAGACAGGGGCACGAGCACCGTCAGGGCGGCGGCGCCCGTCAAAATGGCGATCAGAATCCAGAACATCATGGCGCACTATAGAGCGCTCAATTCGTTCAATTGCAAGGTAGCACCGATGTGACCGGCGGTCGCGGCTCGTTAGGAAGAGTAAACTGTGAAAACTGCCGAAAACCGGGGAACCGGGTGCTGGCGGCAGGCTCAACTCCTGCCCAGAGCGTTTGCAACAAGCTTGCGTTCCGGGTTCGGACCTTGGCCGGTCGCGCCCTTCCCTGCTTCGGCGATGGCCGACTGGCGACTGCGGCGCAACTGCGCGGCGTAGTCGGCTCCGTAGTAGATTTCCGAGAGCATGATTGCGACATCGGCGGCCGCGGTCTGCGCTTCCCGTTGCTGTCCCCGCGCTTTGCCGAGATCCGTGATCAGCGACCGGGTGAGGATTTCGAGCGTCTGCTCGACAGCCTGGCGCGTCCGCTTGCCGATTTCGTTCACGGCGAAGGTTTCCGATGCGTTGCGGACCATGGTGACGACCCTCAGGGTCCTGACCGCATCGTCGATGGCGGCCTGGTCAATCTGCAGCACGCCGTTCTTGTCGAATTTCGGCACCTGCAAGGCGCGCCGGACGCTGCCATGAGCGCTGTTCAGCTCACGCGTCACCACGTCCGAAATGGTGCGCTTGGTCTCAGCCAGCTGCTTGTGCCACCTTCCCGTGACCGTCAGGTCCATATCGCGGTCAACGCCACGCACCAGCGCATGGTACTCGGCAAGCGCCTGGGAAAAGGCGACAGGATCCGGATTATGGTTGCGGTGCTCCAACGCCAGGATCTGCAGCCGTTCCGCCTCGCTCATGACCACATCGACGAAGGGCGCGAACTGGGATTGGGCGATGGCCTTGGGATCGCTGTCTCCAGCGAGCCGGCCGGCAAAAGTGCAAAGGGCGGACGGAGCGTCGGAGCGCTCCAGGAGTGCCGCAGCGACCACCGGCACGTGATCCGGGAAGCGGGCTGAACACTTGTCGACAAGACGCAGGACGTCCGTATCGTGTTTGAGCCGGTGTTCGTTGATGCGGTCCGGTATGTTCTGCAGAAAGGGCACTAGCCAGCGTTCGGCGGCAAAGATCTTCTGTATGTCCTTGAGTTCGGCAATGCCACGTGCACCGCCGAGTTCGACCGCCATGCGGCGGTGCTCCTTTTCGGAGGTTTCCGCCCGGAGCAGCGTTTCGCCGATGGCGTCCACCGCGCGGGATCTCAGCGCCTGGACAAGGGCTTCCACCCGTTCGCCACTGACGGCCCCATTTCCGGCCTGCTCCAGGACGGTCCGGACGTCGGCCGCCATGACATCCCTGCCGAGCCATTTCCAGACCCGGTCGAGGATGCCGCGGTAAATACGTCCTTCCTGCCTTGTCGGCAGCATCTCGCTGATGAGAAAGTCGTCCACGGGCATGAAGAACATGCGCTGGATCTGACCGCGACGCTGCGCCCCGCCTGGCATATCGGGCGTGACCGGTTGCGGCTTTCGTATCAGCGCAACGGCGGCTGCAAGCACAAGCTGGATATGGGGATCGGCATCCTTCTGGACCCCGGCCCGCTCCAAATTGCGGACCAGCGCCTCAACCGCCTTAGGGCTCAGACTGCTCAGGTAGGTCCTAATTTTGGTTTCAAGCTGGTCCGAGTACGTCATTCACAGCGTCAACATCGCGATCCGAATTCCACGCGATAGTAACGGCACAAGACTTAAGCAAGTGTTGAGAAAAAAACGCGGGTTTCTACGATTGCGGCAAAAGAGTTTCCGTCGGGTCGCCCTGTTGTACGACGACCCGGAAACTCAAGTTCAGCCGATGACCTGCCAGTCACCCCGTTCTGTCTCGCAGGCGGTGCCCCGAGCCTGGAGGGTCCTGCCCTGCAGAACCATGAAATGAGTGAACTCACGGCAGGTGGTTTCGTTGACCAGGTAGACCGGCCCCGGCCGAACCTGTCCGCTGCGCCCGGTACGCTCGTTCTGCCAGGCAACCGACACACCGATACCACGCGCCCGCAGAGCGCGGTTTTGCGCATCCTCGGCCGCGCGCCTGTCCGAAGGTTCCAGCGCATCTCCGAATTCGTTGTTCACGAGTACGGATATGGCGGTGTTGGCTTCGCTGCCCGCCACATTTGCGTTCGGATCGCCGAAAAACGATCCCCAGCCACCCGGTTCTCTCGATCCGGACGTCATGGAACACCCGGCCAGGACTTGGGCCAGAACCGTGGTGAGAACAACAAAGGAGGCACCGCGCAGATGCATGCTTGAAAGCTCCTTGATCCGTGGCCGCCAATCGCATCCGATTGAAGGTCCAGGGCAGATCGGTTCTTGGGGCTAGGCCATCCCGCTTCCCTTGCGTCGATCGCAGGATGCCCTAGAGGCGTGAAAGCCGGCTCAACCGGCAGCGATTCACTGTTATTGTCAATTTGTGGCCGAACTTGGCCACAACCTGGACATTGTTCCAGCGAATTGCCTCACACCTTATCACAGCCCGGTAACAATCGGGCTACCGATCGTTTCGAAATTCCCCTTTTCCTTGCCTCACTCCTTGCGCAGGGCCGGAAGCACGAGCCTGGCCTTCAGGCCGCCAATGGCCGCTCCGTCAAGCTCGAAGGAACCGCCATAAAGCGCTGCCAGATCGGCAACAATCGACAAGCCAAGCCCGGTACCCGGAACCGTTTCGTCAAGGCGCCTGCCGCGCTTGACCGCCTCGGCACGCTGCTCCGGCGTCAGTCCCGGTCCGTCGTCCTCTACGGTGATGAGAAACATGTCGCGACTGGTTGAAGGATCTTCGATCATTGCGACCTTTACCTGCACTTTCGAGGCTGCCCACTTGCAGGCATTGTCGATCAGGTTGCCGCTCATCTCCTCAAGATCCTGGCTCTCGCCGCGAAAACGTATTGCCCCGTCCTGCCGGAACGTGAGGCTGACGCCCTTGTCCTGGTAGATCTTGCCCATGGCACGAATCAGCCGCGCAAGCACCGGCTCGGTCTCGCATGCGACACCGATCACGCGGCGCTGCGCGGCCATGCGCGCCCGTTCAAGATGATGCTGGACCTGGGTCGACATGATCGCCGCCTGTTCGGAGACCTTTTCCGCCAGCGGCCCGCCCGCTGCCCGAGCCTCGTTCGAGATCACCGAAAGCGGCGTCTTCAGGCCATGGGCCAGATTGCCGACATGAGTGCGGGCGCGCTCCACGATCTCCTTGTTGGAGACGATCAGTGCATTCAGCTCCACCGCCAGCGGCGCGATTTCCCGCGGCAGGGCCTCGTCGATCCGTTCTGCTTCTCCCTGGCGGACGGCGGACAGCGAGGCACGCAGGCGCGCAAGCGGCCGCAAGCCGATCCGCACCTGCAGGAAAATCGCTAGTGTCAGTCCAAGTCCGACGATGATGAGGGTCAGTGCCACAAGGCGGGCAAATTCATGGATTTCCGCCCAGAAGCCGGCAGTCGCCGCCCCGACGGCAATCACGTAATCGGTGCCTCCGATGGATATCCGCTGCTGCAGAACGCGGACTTCGTCCCCCGTTGGCCCGATGATAAACCCGGCATTGGCTTCATCCTGGCCGATGGGCGGCGTATTCAGCGGATCCCCGACAAGCGATTGCGACGCATAGAGGATCGACGGGTTGTCTGCCCGGCGCACGGTCCAGTACCAGCCGGACAGAGGCAGCGAGAACCGCGGATCGCCGCGATAGTTGGGCTCTGTCACGGTCGCCTCGACGGTCGCCGCGCTCGCGCCTGCCGACGTGTCCAGCATTTCGGCGATCAGCGCCTTGATGTGGACCTCAAGCTGAGTGTCGAAGTCCCGCTCCCTGGCGCGTTCATAGCGGCTGACGAGAACTACGCCGGCAAGGGCGAGGGCAATCGTCGACCAGACAGCGGCGACGAATATCAGGCGCGCTGCCAGCGACCGCTGCCGCGCAGCCGAGCGATCCGGCCCCGCGTTTGCGTCATTCGTCACGCGCTTCACCCAGGCGATAGCCGAGGCCGCGGATGGTCTCGATCGTGTCGGCGCCGATCTTTTTGCGCAGACGCCCGACAAAGACCTCGACCGTGTTGGAATCACGATCGAAATCCTGGTCGTAAAGATGCTCGGTAAGCTCGGTGCGGGAGATCACCTTGCCCTGGTGGTGAAGGAGATAGGACAGGAGGCGGTATTCATGGGAGGTCAGCTTGACCGCGCTGCCGTCGACGGTCACCCGGCCGGAACGCAGGTCGAGACGCACGGAACCACAGGTCAGCTCGTTGGAGGCATGGCCGGCGGCGCGGCGGACCAGTGCCCGCACCCGGGCCAGCACCTCCTCCATGTGGAAGGGTTTGGCGACATAGTCGTCCGCACCTGCATCGATCCCGGCGACCTTGTCCGACCAGCGGTCGCGCGCAGTCAGGATCAGCACCGGCATGGTGCGCCCGTCCCGACGCCAGTTTTCAAGGATCGATAGCCCGTCAAGCGTCGGCAGACCCAGATCCAGCACAACCGCGTCATAGGGCTCGGTATCGCCAAGGAAATGCCCGTCTTCGCCGTCCGTGGCGCTATCGACCACATATCCGGCCTCCTCCAGGGCGGTCACGAGCTGGCGGTTCAGGTCGGTGTCGTCTTCAACAACTAGAATGCGCATGAGGTCTGACTTTGTTGGGAAAGCTTTTGGAATCGAAGCAGCCGCAAGGCCGGGTCGTTGAACTATGCCTTACCAGTTACCGGCTGGCATTAATTGTGACCTTTGTCACCTTGCCGCCGTTCTTGACGGTCAGGACATAAACATAGCCGCCACCCTGCTGGCATAGATCTGCCGTCAGGATGTCTCCCTGCACCTTGTTGCGGAGAGATCCGAGCGGCGCCGCCTTGCCACTGGACACGACCTGTTGTGCCTCACCCTGGGAGAGACAGGCGGCACTCGCCGGCGCGATGACGGCGAATGTCAGGATGAAAATGGCAATTATCTGTTTCAAGTGTCCGATTCCGGTCTGCTCACGAGGTCTTGGCCAAGGTGTAATCAAATTCACCTGAACGCAAGCTGAACCGGTTGTTCGGATTTCTTCAGTAAACGCTCCCGCGACCGTCAGCCCAGCGCGAACTCTTCCGCCTGCAGATCGTCATACCGCCCCTTGAAATGCTCGAACACCTGCAGCGTGCGCCGGGCGATGCCCGTCCAGCCGTAGACCCGGCGTGCAAAGCGTGCGCCTTCCACAGACAACGTCTCGCGCATCCACGAATATTGCATCGGCATGTTCAGCATGGCGGCGAATTCCTCCGGCCGCTTCGGGTCGGCGACAAGAGCGTGGCGGCCGAATTCGATCTGGTCGAAAAGACCGCCGTGAATGGTTACCACCGTCGGCGTACCGCAGGCCATGGCTTCCACCGCGGTCATGCCGAAGGGCTCATAGCGCGACGGCAGCGCGAAAATGCCCGGTGCCCGGTAGAAATCGGCGAGATCTTCGTCGGCGACATAACCGCGCCACGAGATGCTGTCGGAAACGCCGAGCTCGGCGGCGATTTCCTTCCATTGCGCCAGCAACGCCTTGTCGCTGTCCGAATTGGCCCCGGCGGCCAGTACCAGGCGTGCCTCGGGCTGCAGTTTCAGAAGGCTTGGCAAGGCTTCGATCGCGAGATCATAGCCCTTGTTTTCCGCCGCGCGGCCGACGACGTAGATGTCGGTCTCGCGGAAATCGTGCTTCTGGCGAACCGCGGCCACCTTGTCCGGCGTCGCCGGCGTAAACCGGCCCTCGTCGATACCCGGCGGGATCATCGTGATGTGCTCACGCGGCAACTGGTACTGATCGACGATCAGCTCCGTCTGCTGCTCGGTCGTGGCGATGACGTGATCGCAATTGCGGTAGAGGACGAATTCGCGCTGGATCCGCTCCTCGAAGCGGTAGCCCGCCATCTCCTCTTCGTCCGCGCCTTCCATGTCGTGCTTTTTCCACCAGCCGAGCGAATGCGGGGTGTGGATATGCGGGATCTGCAGTTCCTCGGCGATCTTCTGGCCGGCAACGCCTGCGTCCCAGTAGTGGGAATTGATCACGTCATAATCAAGCTTGCGGTGCCGGATCATGGCAAGAGCATTGGTGACGAAATCGCCGTACCAGTCGTGCATGTCTTCCTTTCGGATGAAGTTCTTGCCGCCGAAAGGAACGCGCACGACCCGCAGGTTTTCGTTGATGACATCCTCGGCCGGCTGGTCCTCGAACTGGCGCGTCATCACATCGACCCTGTAGCCGAGCCGGGCGAAGCGCTTCGCGAGCTCCAGCACGAAGACAACCTGTCCGCCTGTATCCGGCTTGCCGAGTTCGGGCGACCCGGCCACATAGCCATGAAGCGAAATCATCAGGAGCGAGCCAATGTTTTGTCTATTCATGAATTTCAATCCCTTGTATGTCGATCTCCATCTCTTCAGGCATTTGTCGGCTCAGTGTTATCTCCCTGCCGTGTCTCCGGCAGTTGCTTGATCAGACAGCGGAGTGCGGCAGCAGGCCCAGCACTGTCAGTCCTTCCAGAACGCCGGCGGCATGATGGGCGGCGGCGTGATAAGTCTTTTCTATCGGCATCGCCTCGACGAGTTCCCGTCTCGCGTTGCCGACGGCAATTGCGCGCCCTGCCGCCTCAAACAGCGCCAAGTCATTGCCGGAGTCGCCTGCAGCAACGGTCCGCTCCAGCGGTATGCCGAAATGCTGCGCCACGTGGCGCATAGCGGCATCCTTGCCGGCGCCGGGAGCAAGGATATCCAGGTCGCTCGCCCCGGAATAAATGTGGCGAAACGGAATGCCCGCCTGCCTCAAGGCGTCCAGCACCCTTTCGGCATCCTGCCTTCCGGGCACCGCGTAGCTCGCCTTCCCCTGGGTCTGGAATACTGCCTCATGGGCAGGATAACCGAGATTTCCGACGATTTCGTGGACCCTGCCGCAAGGCCAGTCCAGAAATTGAGACTGCCAGCTCTCCAGATAAGAACCGCCCAAGCGGATTTCGGTTCCAAGACCGGTGATGATAGCGTCGGGTTCGAAGCCTTGCGGAAAATAATCAGCCAGCGTCCGGTCGACGCTGGTCGAGGGCCGGCTGGAGTTCAGGGCCAGCCGGATGCCCGGCCGGTTGGCGCGAAGTTGCAGCCAGAGATGTTCCAGGTCGCCGCGATTGCCGGTCAGGGTATCGTCGATATCGCTGATCAGCAGCCACGGCCCAAGGCTGTCGCCAGACCCGGTCACCGGTCGGCCGCATCGGCTTGCAGGGCCGGACGGGTTGCCGTGTAGACGGATTCGGCCGTGTCCTCGGTGACAGGACGGGTCAGCTTTTCGATGAGAAGGTCCTTGAGACAGACCGCCGCGCTTTCGGTGTAAAAGCCGATGCCGCCGTCGGCAAAGCTGTCGTCGACAAGTGAAAGCACAACATGGCCATCAATGGAGAACTCGATATACATGCCATGGGCGACCACTTCGATCTGCCAGGGGCCATGGTCGCTGCCTCGGAAATGCGCCTCCTGAAGCGGTGCATAGCGGAAGGCGTGCTCGAATTCCGGCGTTGGATTGGCGCCCCAGGCGCGGATCTGGGCAATGCCGTTGACGAGATCCAGCGACAGGTAATAGCCGTCCCCCTCACCGTTCATGCGCAGCACGAGTCCGGTCTTGCCAAGTCCTTCCAGCATAAGCAGGGCTTTCAGGCGGAAATCCTCATGCTCGCCAGGCAACAGGAAGGCTTCGTAGCCGCTCTTGCAGGACAGGTGCAGACCGTCTGGCCGGTCAACCGCATTGGCATGCGGATTGCCGTAAAGGACCTTGCATTGATAAGTGGCCGTCACGACCTGCCGCCCGGTGACGAGCGCAGCGAAGTCGGAATTTGATTTCAGCTTGAGCCGGCCGGCTGCGTCCGTGACCACTTCCTTCGGTGGAGGCAGCAGCTTCTTGACGACCTCCCGACCAAAGATCTGCTCGGTCTTGGAAAAGAAATTGAACAGGAGGAGCCTGTCCTCAGCCCGGCAGATCCGGCCGGCGTAATTGCCGGTCGGCAGGATCACGTTGTCGAAGAAATTCTGGTAAGGGCCCTGAAGCGTTTCGGAATACCAGTAGTGGATCTTGATATCCTCCCGGATCGAACCGAGCAGATAATAGCGCCCATCCAGCTTGAAGAGGTTCGGCACTTCGACGTCATC